>Ga0207024_10001_pt1 | contig 62992 bp, 68 predicted proteins | sample Alteio_BWMinCont_44_FD_153470 | JGI IMG/M metagenome (GOLD analysis project Ga0207024, IMG submission 153470) | Enriched cells from forest soil in Barre Woods Harvard Forest LTER site, Petersham, Massachusetts, United States -... | ecosystem: Environmental > Terrestrial > Soil > Temperate forest >...
GAATATTTTAAAACGAAGGGATATTGCAACTGCTTATCGGAACAAAAGGCCAGGTATAATCGATCACAAGGTTTGGTGCTGCAGTTGCAGCAGCATGAGCCTTCCCTTGAATTTTTATGATCGAAGCGAACAATAACAAGATTAGAAAATATTTATGCCAATGGGATCGCATTGCCCTTGTCCCCCTTCCTCTTTTTAGAATCTCATGAGTTCATGGGCATGGGTTTGTGTTGCTATAGCAATCTCCTGAATTCATTAGTTTTTTTAGCTCGTAATTGCCGTGAACTTCTCCTCCAGCTAAGTCTCCGCCCACCGTCACCTCGCCGTGTTCATAAAGCTTGCCGCCATTAACATATCCATTCGACGTAACTTTGGCAAAATCGGAAATACTCACCGAATTTAATGAAGAATACACTTTCGCTTGATCCTGGATTTGAATATAACCGTCAAAATTGGGAGGGTCATCGTCTGATGTTGGAAAGGGATTTGCATTCGGGCAATGCTGATCGTCATTTGAAAGAGCATTTCCCTGAATGATTAGATCTCCTTGCCCAGCGTGAATCTTCGCATCATCGGTGATAAGAACGGTTCCGGCTATTGAAAGTGCGCCCGGCCCACCGGTGCTGCTTCCACCATCAATCGTGACATTTCCCAGTAATGATCGGGCCTGCAATGCGTGGGTACCCTTGGACATCCGCTTCACCGCTGATGCTTGAACATTGTGTTACGTCTGAATGCCCGTGGACTTTGGCGAAGCCAAAAGCTACGCTATTTTCGAAAAGTGCATTCTCAAAAAGAGAGGCACCATCGGTAATGAATGAACTGTTAACAACGGCATTCCCATAGACTTGCGCAGTACCGCTAACCTGGGTAAATTGAAGCTCTGCAGAACCATAAATTTTTGCGTTGTCTACGACCAAACATTGATATTTCACCTTTGCATTGCCGTATATTTCGGCCACGTCGCCAACCGTGGCTTGAGTGAGAGATGCATCCTCGTACACCTTAGCATAGTCGTCAACCTGCGAGTCGTTGACCACGGCATCGTCATAAATCATTGGATGTATTTGCTGTGAAGGACCCGTGCGTGATTGAAGAAAAGTATGATGTACATTTGCTTCTCCAAAGATTTCAGAAAAACCATTCAAAAATGACTCAAAGACTTGTGCCTTTCCATAGATTGTCGAGTTGTCACTAAGGTTAGAATTATCTACCAATGCGCTTCCATATACTTTCGTATTAGGATCGGAGAGCTTTGAATTATTTTGAACCGTTGCATTTCCGGAAACAATTCCATAGATCAAAGAATTATCAACAACGGCATTGTTTCGAACGGAACCGGTGTGAGCAACAATAGCCTCATTGACGACTCTCGCGTAATCTTCCACTTCTCCTCCAGGATAGACTGTGCTTGTTGAATCGACGGAAGCAGTGCAGGCTACCCAGCCACCCGGATTGCTGACGTAAGCTTGCTGATTATAAAATTGATAGGCCGGCTCTTTTTTCCCGTCGCGAAAGAGATGGAGCTGTCCGCAATTGGAAGGACCCGTGCTTCCTGTCGGCTGAGGGGAACTTGGATTTTGCTCGGTAGGCGACGATCCTGTTTCAGTATTGGTGGGTTGAATCGATTTGAAAGTGCTGCTTGAAAAGACCTCACCGGAGTGGAGAATTAATACAATGATCATTAGGGAAAGAAATAATAACAATTTTTTTTTATAAAGCATTAAGCACCCCTTTGTCATCCCTAAGAACTATTATAACATAAAAAATAAGCTCAAATATTAAATTTCTTTCATAATGTTGTAAAAAAATTTTCAAATACTGTAGGGAATGTAAAACCTATGACGCCGCTTTGGGTGAGGCCGGGCTCAATGGTACCGAGGGTGGGACTCGAACCCACACGTCCTTGCGGACCCGGGATTTTAAGTCCCGTGCGTCTGCCGATTCCGCCACCCCGGCACGAACAAATGGTTTCAAGGGTTGTAAACCGAGGTCCTTCAGGAAACACCTTCGTTTCCGGTGCAAGGGGACTTGTCTTCTCAACAGAATATCCGCCCATGGGCTTTTCGCTGACCCTGGAGGCAAAAGAAAACCGAATCTTACTTGGCGTCGAGGAAGAAGAGCGCGACGGTAAAGTGGAAATGGCGATTTCTCCGATTATTTTTGTTCCCTGGGCCATTACGTTTCGAGAATTTTTACGATTGCTTTATTGGTTTCCACACACCGCTTCCCTTGCCGAAGCTGTCCTTGATTTTTTCCAAGACCCCTTTGTGGTTAACGATCCCACTGAAAGCGATACACGCTTCCGCCTGGAACCGCAGACGAACGGAAATCCAAAAGGGGCTGAGCTACTGGTGTGGCAGCCGGCACACCCCGATGAACCCGCGCTTTCCATCCAAGAAGGTGCGGCACTAACCTTTGCTAACGTTTTAGCCCTGGGCCTTCTCAACCGGACGAAAGCCGCTTTCTCGATTCATACCGACGATCTTTATAATGAAGATCTTTTTCAATACCATGGAGAACTGCGGCGAATTGAAGATGAGGTAAGACTTTCAGGGATGGTAGCCCTCTGGGTCACCCCGGAAATTCAGCGATTGCTGGTCGTTTCAAGGGTTCATGACCTTCATTTGAGACCTCCCGAGAACATCCCTGAAACACTCTTCCGTGAAGCGGAAGACCTGGCGCTTAAACCGTGGAATCGGGAAGAGTTTGAACATCTGATTGGATTCCTCTCTGAACAGGAAAAACTTTGGAGTCAGCGTTTCCGGATGGCGGCCAAAGATTCCCCTGAAACTTTCCTTTCCTTATCGAACTGGATTTTCATCTTAAACCTTTTCGGTTTTTTGGATCGCTACCTGGCCGGACTTTTGCAAACACGAATGCCGAATCCGGTTGTTCCCATTATCAATTTCATGATCGAACATTTTTATATCGCCCAATGGGAGGCCGATCTTTGGCCGGAACGCCGAAGCGCCCTCGAAGAAAGTTATCGAAAAATTATTCCGTTTTTACTTGAGTTTCAATGAACGCTCCACTCGCCGATAGGCTCCGCCCAAAAATACTGGATGAAATTTTAGGGCAAGAGGCCCTCACCGGCTCTCAAGGCATTTTAAGAAAGGCGCTCGAGGCTGGAGAGATTTTTTCGTTTATCCTTTGGGGTCCGCCCGGATCCGGCAAGACCACAATTGCCCGCGCGGTTGCGCACTATGTAAAAGCACAGTTTGTTGAGTTTTCAGCCGTGACCTCGGGAATCGCCGAAGTCCGCAAAACAGTCGATACGGCAAAAAAACTTCAAGCGATGGGTTCGCGCACCATCCTTTTTATCGACGAAATTCACCGCTTTAATAAAGCCCAACAAGATGCGTTTCTTCCTCACGTGGAAAACGGAACCATCACGCTGATTGGAGCCACCACTGAAAACCCATTTTTTGAAGTGATTAATCCTTTGTTAAGTCGATTGAGAGTGTTTAAACTTGAACCGTTGTCCACCGAAACCTTGAAAGAACTTCTCTTCAAAGGAGAAAAAGAACTGGGAATTTCTTTGGAGGAAGAGGCCCGTGAACTTCTCTTGCTTTACGCGGCCGGGGATGGCCGGCGACTTTTAAATGCCTTAGAGGCTGCGCATCTTGTTTATTCCAAAGAAAAAACGTTAACCACGGCGCAAATTCAAAGTTCGCTTGAAAAGAAAGTGATCGTTTACGACGCCACGGGAGATTATCATTATGACACGATCTCCGCCTTTATTAAAAGTGTCCGTGGCAGCGATCCGGACGCCGCGCTTCACTGGCTCGCACGCATGATCGCCGCCGGTGAGGAACCGCGTTACATTGCACGGCGACTCGTGATTTTAGCCAGCGAAGATATCGGGAACGCGGACCCGATGGGGCTGGTGCTTGCCAACGCCGCCGCACAAGCGGTGGAATTCATTGGGATGCCTGAAGGACGCATCCTATTGGCGCAAGCAACCACCTATTTGGCCTCCGCGCCGAAAAGCAACGCGAGCTATGTGGCGATTGATGAAGCGCTTCACGATGTTAATCATGAAATACTTCCACCGGTCCCCCTTCCCTTGCGCAATGCGCCCGTTCCAGGCATGAAAGATTTCGGGATGCATGTCGGATACAAATATGCGCACAACTTTCCCGGACATTTCGTCGAACAAAACTATCTTCCTGAAGGGTGGGAGAAAAAGGTTTACTATCGCCCCACGGAAGAAGGAAAAGAACTGGAAATTAAAAGACGACTTTCTTCTTTATGGCCCAACCGGCATAAGAGTGCGTGAGAATGATGTCTCCGAAACGGTTAAGATCTCGGAAGGCTCAAAATTTCTTACGCTAATTTTTGCGGTAGGCCAAAGAGAGTGCAGTATCAGCCAAACATCTATTTTGTCATTACTTTCTTCGAGCGGCTCAAGTAAATACCAATCAACGCCGTTTCCGTCCTTAAGGATTGCCCTATCCCAACCTAGCACTTCAATCTCGGCTGGAAGTAGTCTCTGATTCATTTTAACACATACACTGGTATGCAACGAATCAAAAAAGTCATTTTCCGGCAATGCTATTAAACGGCCGGCCCATGGAATTTTTACAATATTGACAGTATTCATTGCGATTTAATGAATCAACCCTTCTTGTCAAGACCGTATTAACCTTTCGCCATACTCGGGAAGGGCTTCAGATTTTTGACAAGAAACTGAGGGAGATGTCCGAGACTCTCGATCTTTTAATTCAAAAAACAATTCACGGAGATTCCATTGCCATGGCAAAACTCATCACGTTTGTGGAAAACGAAGATCCGAAAGCCGTCGATATTCTTAAGACGATTTATCCTCATCGAAAAAAAACGCACCGGGTTGGCATTACCGGTCCGCCGGGAAGCGGAAAATCGACGCTGGTCGATCATTTAATCATCGCGGCGAGAAAACAAGGATTTTCGGTTGGAGTAATCTGTGTCGATCCGACAAGTCCGTTTACCGGCGGAGCGCTGTTAGGCGATCGCATCCGGATGAATAAAGCGGCCGAAGATCCCGAGGTATACATTCGCAGCATGGCCACGCGCGGCTCCCTGGGCGGAATGGCCAGAACCACGGAAGAAGTCGCGGAAGTTCTGGAAGCGTCGGGTAAGGAGATCGTCTTTATTGAAACCGTGGGGGTTGGCCAGTCGGAACTGGATGTCTTCAATGCCGTCGATACGGTGGTGGTAGTGCTAGTCCCGGAATCGGGCGCCGGGGTCCAAGCGATGAAAGCCGGATTGATGGAAATTGCCCACGTCTTTGTGGTCAATAAAGCCGACCGGGCAGGGGCCAACCGCGTAAAACAAGAAATCGAGGATGTGCTAAGCTTAGCTCCCCCTCAGGATTGGGAAACAAAAGTCTTATTAACACAGGCCTATCGGGGAATCGGAACCCACGAAGTCTTTGAAGAGATTCTTGTTCACCGGCGATTCCTTGATCAAAAACAATCTGCAAAGGATAGCCGTTCGTCGAAAATTGAGCGAAAATTACGAGAACTGATTCGAGAACAGTTCGATAGAAAAGCACTGGGTCAAAAGCAAACGGCCGAGGCCATCGAGCGTGAAGCGTTAAATGTCATGAATGGAAAAATCGATCCTTACACCGCTTCGGAAAATCTATTGCATGAAAGTATAAAACATTGGCACGAAAAATAAAAGTTCTGGTAGCAAAAATCGGATTGGACGGCCATGACCGCGGCGCAAAAGTAGTTGCGCGCGCGCTTCGTGACGCCGGATTCGAAGTTATCTATACCGGCATTCACCAAACCCCCGATATGGTCGTTAATGCGGCGGTCCAGGAAGATGTCGATGCTGTCGGCCTGTCACACCTTTCCGGCGCACACATGACTCTTTTCCCCAAGGTGCTTCAGCTTTTAAAAGACAAAGGCCGCTCGGATATTCTAGTGATGGGCGGCGGCATCATCCCCGACGACGACAAGGAAAAGCTTATGGCCATGGGAATGGCACGATTATTCGGACCAGGAACCCTCACTCAGGAAATCGTCGATTTCCTCAATCAAACCCTTCAAGAAAAAAAAGCCTAAGTTAACCGCCGCTTTCAAGCTGTGCCAGGCGGCTGCGGACTTGGTCGGCATAAGGACTTGAAGGCGCAATCGTCAAGTATCGTTTGTAATAGATGATCGCTTGATTGTGATAACCGTACCGATCGGAGGTTACCGCAATCTGAAGATCCTTAACGTCCAAACGAATCACTTGACGAAATTGATTCACGATTTCCCATTGGGTTGGAGGACGAGGTTCTTTTTTTGCCCGAGCTTGAGGTTTTGGTGCGGAGGCGGAGGGAGTCTTTACGGGTGTCGCTTCAAGTTCTCGGGCAGATGATTTTGGAAACTCAAAGGGAACCGACGGAATCGGGGCTTGCGGCGGAAGTTCCAAAGCCGATACCGGAGGAAGTTTTTGACGTTCAAGAATCCGCCCATTGGACGGTACGTGGCTTGTGACCATGTAAAACCCATACGCCACTAAGGCGAGTATAATCAATGAAATTAAGGGAAGCGCTTTTCTTGTCAACATGTTTCAACCGGTGCTTGGAAAGGAAGTTGGAGGTGTTTTTCAAGCATGGAGCCGACTTTCAAAATAAACCAATCGGAAAAAGCAGGCCCAAGGAGTTGTGCGCCGATCGGAAGTTTTTCCTTGGAGAAGGCAACAGGGACAGAGAGTCCCGGAATGCCAACCAGATTTGCCGGAATGGTATAAATATCCGAAAGATACATGGCAAGCGGGTCCGAAGATTTTTCACCAATTTTAAAAGCGTGTGAAGGAGCGGTGGGTGTCAAAAGCAGCCGGCATTTCTTAAAGGCTTCAAGAAAATCGTTTCGGATTAAGGTTCGAATTTTTTGCGCTTTGAGATAAAATGCATCGTAGTAGCCGGCGCTTAGAGCATAGGTGCCAAGCATAATTCTGCGCTTTACTTCACGGCCGAACCCTGCCTTTCGAGTGGCCGCGGACATTGCTTTGGTTGTTTTCCCGGAAACTCGAAGGCCATATCGCGTTCCGTCGTACCGGGCCAAGTTCGAGGAGGCCTCGGCGCTTGCGATGACATAATAGGCGGAAACGGCGTAATCCAAGCTTGGAAACCGCACTTCTTCGATTTTAGCGCCAAGACCTTCCATAATTTTCGCAGTCTTCAACACCCCCGCTTTCACTTCGGGATCCAGGCCTTCTCCCAAAAACTCCTGCGGAAGTCCGATCACCAACCCTTTGATTAACCCCTCATCAATCTTATCGAGATCTTGGTAATCCGGTAGATCGCGAACAGTCATCTTGGCGGATGTTGAATCTTTCGGATCATGTCCGGCAATCGTTTCGTAAATTTTAGCGCAATCGTAGACGCTCCTTGCGAAAGGTCCGATTTGGTCTAACGACGAGGCGAAAGCTACCAGCCCATAGCGGCTCACCATGCCATACGTCGGCTTGAAGCCGGGAACGCCGCAGAGCGATGCGGGCTGGCGAATGGAGCCTCCGGTGTCTGTCCCCAAAGCTCCCGGCACTTCGCCTGCGGCAACTACAGCCGCAGAACCGCCGCTTGAGCCGCCGGGAACCCGGCTTGTGTCCCATGGATTTCGGGTAACGCCAAAAGCGGAATTCTCGGTTGACGACCCCATCGCAAACTCATCCATGTTGGTCTTGCCAACCAACACGGCGCCTGCTTCACTCAAGCGCTCTACCACGGTTGCATGATAAGGAGGCTTAAAATTTTCAAGAATTTTGGAAGCACAGGTCGTTGGGTAGTCTTTCACGCAAATCACGTCTTTAATGGCTAACGGAATCCCGGTCAGATAAGATCCGGTTTTCTTCTTTAAGCTCTCATCGGCACGTTTCGCGGCCGCATCGGCAAAATCCCGAAGCAATGAAAGAAAACCATGGACCCGAGGTTCAACCGCATCAATACGCTTCCAAGTGTCGTCGAGCAATTCCGTAGCGGAAATGCTTCCTTGATGAAGTTGTTCGCTTAATTCTTTAATCGAATGTTTCCAGAGTGACATCGTCTAAGCTTCTAGAATGGGAGGCATTTTGAAATACTCCCCTTCCCTATCCGGCGCATTTTGGAGTGTTTGTTCCAGCGTTAATGAAGGGGTGACCGAGTCTTCCCTCACCATGTTCGTGCTGGGAAAAGTCTGAAAGGTCGCTTCCAATTTTTCGGTGTCGGCCGAATTTAATCGTTTCATATAGCCCAAAACGTTGTTTAACTCTTTGACAAACTCCGGTTCCTCTTGGGAATCGAGTTCCAAACAAGCTAACTTCGCAATGTGTTGGACGACTTTTTCATCAATATGATAAGGATCCATTTAAGATTTCTCCATCCCTTTTTTTAACTGTTCCTGACAGTGGCGCTGGAACTCATAAACATTGGGGAAAACCAAGGCCGGATCCTTCTCGTCCTTTAAATAAGCGCTATAAGAACGATCAAACACTTGAGCCGGCATTTTTTGAGTCAGGGTCCCAAGAAATTTTCTTAAATTGCGTGTACTATTGTATTCCACACTCCCTAGAAAACTGCGGTAGTTAACCGCGCTGCTCTCCATACGAAGCGGACGGTTTAATTCTCGAATAAAAATTTCGACGTAAATTTTACGCCGGTGAGTATTTTCATTGGCATGTTCTTCTCCGGTTGCAAAAAATTTAGAAACCCTATTCTTAATATAGGCGTAAATCGTCGGCTGTACCTCAAAGAGGCGTTCTTCAACGATGCCAAGACAAACCAGTTGAATGGAATCCCAAAGAAAAAGTTCAGTTTTTTCTTTAAGCTGGATTGACAGGCCTTGAGGCTCAATAGAGCCGCTCGTTATCCGATAGGGTAAGTAGGCGTGGGATTCCTCCGCCATGTTAGACCCGCTTCAGATATTCTCCCGTTCGGGTGTCTACTTGAATTAATTGGCCTTCATCGACGAACAGAGGAACTTGCACCACGGCGCCGGATTCCAGTTTCGCCGGTTTTGTGCCGGCCTGGGCTCGATCGCCTCGAAGCCCTGGATCGGTTTCAATGACTTTTAAATCGACGAAATTAGGAAGCTCAACGCCAAAAAGACTTCCTTCATGGCTGGCGGCTTGAACGATCATGCCGTCTTTTAAAAACTTCACGCCTTCGCCAAGCATCTCTTTACTCAAGTGATGTTGTTCGTATGTTGTATTGTCCATAAAAACGTACTCATCACCGGTGTGATAAAGATACTGCATTTCATGCCGATCGATGTGCGCCCTCGGAAGCTTTTCTCCGGCGTTAAACGTTTTCTCAACGGTATATCCGGTTTTAATATTTTTCAGTTTGGTTCGAACGAACGGCGAGCCTTTCCCCGGCTTCACATGCTGAAAATCGACCACCGTCATCAGTTGTCCGTCCAATTCCACGGTGACGCCTGCTCTTAAATCGTTGGTTGAAATCATGAAGAAGTTCTTTCTTCTAGCGCCAATCCCACTCCTTTATCGAGTAAAAGCTTGACAAAAATGTCAAACTTGTTACAATGGGGATTATCGACAAAAATTGACCTGTAAGGAGACCTACCCATGTACGTAACAACACAGCTACTATCCTTCCTAAATACAGCACATATCACGCGAGAGGATGCATCCATGAAATTACCCGGATTACCCGGTTTGGATGCTTCGCGTAGAATGGACGAAAGACGCAGAGTCCAAGAGGTCCTGAAGGGACTACAACCCTCTGTGACCATTGAAGGCACTCTGTTAAAACTGATACAGAATGAATGCGAGTTGACTCGTCACTTGCAACAGGTTGATGAGTTTGCCAGAAACCATCCTAATCTTTTGACGACCAGAGCACACTTCGCAGAGGTTGAACGATACATTGACGCAAATAACATGGATCAGGTTGTCTTAAACGATTTACTATTAGAAGCCAAACAGTCACACTCGGAACTCCTGGTCCTCAATCGCCTGACTGACTCGCATCGTTTCGGGGTTCCTGCGGGAACAGGCGCGGGGAAATTCCATGCGTTTCCAACGCCCGCATTCTCACCCGATGGAACACGTATCGCGGTGGCCAGAAGTCAAAGTGTCGGCGACAACACCACTTCGCAAATCTATAGCTTTGGCACAAAAAGCGGCGAAGAGGCGCATGTTCATCTCACAGACGGATTCGTAGGGGAAGTAACCGCATTAACTTATTTACGAGACGGCCGAATTTTGGCCGCGGTTTCCAATAGCAATGCAAGCTTTTTTGGAGCAGCAAGTCTTGTCTTCATCAACGATTCCATCGGTGAGCGCCAGGAAGTGTTTTTAAGGGGGCCGACTTCTCCCATCACGCATCTCACGTTAACCTATGGAAGTGAACTGCTCCTAACAGAAAGCAATGGGACTGTTTTTCCCCTTGAATTGGATCACGTTGACATGAGTTGTGGACGATTCCCTCTAGCGGGAAGAATAAAACCGGATTTCAGCCCCCTTGTTTCAGCCACGAAGGTCACTTCGATGGCTTGGGACGCCGACTCTGATAGCTTTGCAAGGGGTACCAGCATGGGTGATATTCAACTCGTTAATTGGAACGGGATAGCACAAAAAACCATTCATGTCGGCCCCTTACAAGCGGTCGATTCACTTCATGTGATGGGAAAAAACCTATTGGCTATTCTTGGGAATCATTTAGCGGTTATTAATCTTGTTTCGCATGACATTTTGTTGCGGACTCAAGTCCGAAACACTCCCATCTCAGCCATTGCGCTCGGGCCTGAACAATCGTTTGAGAATGCGCAATTGGCCTATCAAGATACTCACAACGGCGATTTACATCTCAGCACCCTGGAAAGAAACATAGCCTAAGTTGTTGGGTCAAAGCTGACGGCTATCGAACTTGGACAAGCACATTCACCAAGATTGTCTGAAGGTCGCCACTCAAACGGGACGGCAGGCTGATGCTGGCTTTAAACCGAATACTTCTCGGCATGAAGCTCGTGCAAGCCGTTTCCAGTGTTTCTATTCGACTCACCTCCGAACGAATCATGCATATCGAGTTTCGGCATCCTGAAATGAAGGATGAGTCAGAGCGACTCCTCGAAACGGTTTCGGCTCCCGACTTGATTCAGGAAGGAGATAATGAGACGCTAATTGCGGTCCGACATTACGACAAAACGCCGATGACAAAAAAGTATTGTGTTGTCGTTTACCGGGAACAATACGACGTGGATGGATTTATTATCACCGCCTATTTCGCCAGCGAAATCGCGGACTGGAGGAAAATTTTATGGAAGCGATAAAACTTTTCGAGAACAAAAAAGCTCATTTGGATTGGGAATACGACGAAGAGGCTGATACGCTCTATCTCAGTTTTGGAAAGCCAAGGGCAGCACTTGGCGTGGACGTCGGCGAAGGGATGATCCTTCGATACGACGAGAAAGTCAAGGAAGTGGTCGGCTTAACGATTGTAGGGGTCGGCCGCCGCTTGGAAAATTACGTCCGCCACCATTGATTTTGAATGCTTTTTTGCAAACATAATTCCTTCCCAAAAACAGCATACTTATTCGGTGCAGGGTGTTCGTACGGAACCCTAAAAAATCATGCTGATTTTCCTCCGCTAGCCAAATTTTTTGGGCATGAATTTGATAAACGAGAGCCAAATTGGCGAAGAGATTATCCTACCTTATCTTTGGTTGTCGACCACCTAGGCAAAGATATGAAAACTCTTGGCCTTGAGGAACTGTGGTCTTGTATTGATCATTATGCAAAGTTTAGAGACACAGAGTTTAGTAGAAAATTCCTCAATACATGGCCTGAGCCAGATTTGAAGAGCACAGCTAGTCACCAGCTAAAAAAAGCTCTCCTGAGAATGTACGGACAAAAATGCGATCAAGCGGCAAAAAAACTACAGCTATGCTATCACTACACCTTGGGTAAAATTATAAAACGAATTAGACCAGGTGATATTGTTATTTCACTTAACTATGACAGCTTAATAGAACGACTGATTACAAAACGAACTGACGTAAAGTTAATACACTGCAATGGTAACAATGCTAGAGCGGCTGTGAGATTTGCTAAACCGCATGGTTCTGCTTCGTGGAAACTTGGGGATTCTAGGTGGTCACTCCATCAACCTAAAATGAAATTCCTTAGTCCTGAAGATGTTCTAAATATCAGTTCAGAGCCTCTCTTGCTAGGCGCTGTTCCAATAAAAAGCGAGCTTCTCCGTGAAGTTCAACGTTGCAGTGGATGTTCATGGATATTCGATATTGTGTTATCTCAATGGCATGTGGTAGCAGAAGCTGTTCGAGATTCGGATCTTTTAGTAATTCTTGGCTACAGCTTTCCTAAACAAGACGAGTATGCGCGATTCTTCTTTTTGGAAGGAATGATCGAACGAGCCAAATTAAACAGAAAACGCCTAAAAATTCAGTATTATTTGCCTCATGATCATACTAAAGACATTCTCGATTTTTTCGATCATCTTATCCATCAATGCGATATTGAATACATGCGTGAAGTATCCCCGGCCCCTTTAAGCTGTTTTAAGAGCGATTTACTTGGTGGGCCAAAGTGGACGAGTTTCGAACTTTCTGTAGGGCGGGCGACATCAAGCCGATCATTCAAGAATACTTGGGATTAGCGGCGTAAAGCTCGCGTTACATTAAACTTCCCTATTCACCAGAAAGATTCTCTTCTAGTCGTTAATATCTCTGCGCCAAACGCGCACTTCTTTTTCCCAATCAGGCAAATGAGATAACAGCCTTTTTCTCTCTTCGATATCATGTTGTCGAAGGATTAGAAGGTATGGATCCATTTCGCCGTTACATTCCAGTCCCTTTATCTCCTCTTCCATTCTTTTTCGAAACGTCGTAACATCTTCTTCCGATGAAGCTCTTTGCAAAATTTCCACTTCATATCGGTGGGGTGTACCTAGACGACTGCGATCATCCGTTAGACTTGAGATAAGCTCCGCCTTGTCCAAATCCTGTGTAAACATCGGATATTCTTCCAACATGCGTTTTTTAAAATCATCTAACCGCACATCAAAATCAAGGCGCTTGTGCTCTGCAACATATAAGACTTCCTTGACGAAAACGGGCTTCACGAACTATCTCCTTTGGAAACCGACTTATGCTTTGTAGCCAAATTGTATCTGAATTTACTTGGTTTCTCAAGAAACAAGTAGTTAAGAGCTTATTGCCGAACTGTTAACGTCGATTTTGACCTAGCCTGTGTTTGCTTTTCCCTTCTACGATGGTGTGGAATCACCTCTCTAAAAGCCCTCGAAACCGTCGTCACTCGCCAGTAACAGTGCGGTTTTCAGCGTGACGGCAAAATAAGCTGAACCGTCACGCGCTTGAGAGAGCCGTCATCGACCTTTTCAGCCAATCATGCGGCGACCACTTGGATTCTCATCTTGAGGCCCGCTTCGTTCACCATCTCTTGAAGCGCCAGGCTAACAAACTGTTCTTCGGAATAACCCAGTATTTTCGCAAACCGTGCGGCGCGATCCGGGCTAAGGGTTTTGCGGCCCTTTTCAATATCACACAGATGCGAAGGCGAAATACCAAGCTTATGGGCAAATGCTGTCTGGGACATATCTTCACCCAACCGGATTGCTTCAATCAGCCCACTCATGGTTAATGGCCCGCCCATCACTCCTTCCAGGAATTCCATGGTCCGGCTTTTCTTTTTAATATGCATGCTTTACAACCTCCTCGATTAAAACAAATTCCACTATGCCGCCGTTCTTAATAACGTAAACGGCCCGATAAGCTCGGCTCAACCGGATGGATCTTTGCCCTCAGCGGTCACCATGAAGCGGTTCATCATGATAGCCGGGGATCTTTCGGATTTCTTCCAATCCGTACGCCTGAAGATCATCGACCCAGGCGGCCAATTTTTTTGCAATATAGCCTGGGACTTTTATCAACTGCTTCTGGGCCAGCTTGCTTAACTCGACTCGCCGAATCATAGTCTAGAATTCACCTTAATGGTGTAAAATCCTTCAAATGAAAACGTGATTCGAGTTCGAACCAATTGTATTGGTGGGGAAGGAGGGACTCGAACCCACACTCCTTGCGGAACCAGATCCTAAGTCTGGCGCGTCTGCCAATTCCGCCACTTCCCCGAGACGATTAAGCAATTCGAGACGTGAATAAAAGCGCCTTTAACGACTCGACGTTTCCCACACGCGAACCGTTCCAGTTTCTTGTCCATGACCAAAATCATTTACAATAGAAGCGGCGAGATACTTTCCATCCGGCGAAAAAGCTAACGAAGAAACGGCTCCTTTTGCATCAAGCTCAAAGGTCCCTTTTCCTTCCAAATCCATTCCATAAATCTTCCCCATTCGTTTTCCGCTTTGTAAGCTTTGAGTTCCATAGGTAAAACACTTCGCATTCGGCCAGAATCGACTGGCGAGAACGATGCCTTTAACTGTTACATCAGCATCCTTTATCCCTGTCTTCGTCCTATAAAGTGCGACATGACTATCCCCATGCTCACTGGAACAAAAAGCGACCATTTCGCCATCCCTTGAGTAAGCGAGTGACTTTGGCCAGCCTGACATGGTGCCAACAAAAAGTGGTTCCCGCCGAACCATGTCCCACGCTTCAACATTTCCGTTATTGAACCCAAACGCCATTTGTTTTCCATCGTCGGAAAACTCAAGAATCTCCGGAATAGACTGTCCCGTGACGTGATGGAAAGGGCCGTCCCCGGCGCTAAAGACTTGGATTTCTCCCTCTTTGGTGTTATCATTTCGATAAGCGGCGGCAATTCGCTCACCATTCTCACCCAAGGCAAGAGCTTGAATTGAATTGCGTTCGGCCTTGGTTTCACGATATCTTCTGCGATTGTCTTTTTCAAGATAATCGATGGTCAAGGTCGAATGCGATGATGCGCCTGCAACGAATTCTCCGTTAGACGCGGGATGAATTGTAGGAGGATCGCCACCCGGTAAGCAGGTAAAATGCGTGACGCGAGAACTTTTAATATCCCAAACCAACGCGGCGGCTTGATAGGTCTCCTGGGGAGGAACAGCAACGTTATAAGCCAGAGCGACCGCAACTTTTTCCCCGTTCTGAGAAAGCTCAACCCTCCCAACCCCGAGGATAGGCTTCCCTTGGTGAATGGGTTGGTTGAAAATCTCTTTAAATGCTATTTTGGCAAGTGACATAGGGCTAGATAACAATCCTCATTAAGTCTTTTCCTTCTTCTACAACACCCGAATAAATCTTGCATACTTGCCCCACCAAATCCACCCCCTCGCAAAACGGATTTAAGTGAGTCAAAATCACTCGTTTCGCGTTTGAGGCCTTCGCAATTCTCCCGACATCAGCGGTATTTAAATGAACCTTTGGCAAAGACATGGTCTCCGGAAAAGAACATTCAATAATCAATAGATCCGCGTCTTGGGCGATATCAATGAGATCCTGACAGTAGCCGGCATCCCCGGAATAAACAATCGCTTTTCCATCCGCTTCCAATCGATAAGACAGGGCTTGCATGCCGCCATGGAGCACTGGCACAGCCTTCACTTGATCGATTCTTTCCTTTCCAAGTTCACGAATTTCAAGCGGATAGGTTTTAGGCGTTATCCATGGAAAAAGCGCGGCCATCTTCTTGATAAAACCCTTGAAGCCTTTGGGACCATAGATTGACAAGGGTGTTTTGCGTTCAAATCCTAGCGTATAATTGGTTCCAAAAAGAAACGGGATTAAATCGGAGCAATGATCCGGATGCTGGTGCGTGATGAAAATTCGATTCACTTTTTTATAATCGATTCCGGCTTCCAACATCCGATGAAGTGTACCGGCGCCCAAATCAAAGATGAACGGTTCATCATCGACCTGTATACATACACCGGAAGAACGCCGCTTGAGGTTGGGAGCCGACGTACCGGTTCCCAGCAGTATGACTTCGAGCAAAGGTTAGACTTTGGCCATCAGATCGGCAATTTTATGCGCGACGGAAAGACCCTCTGCATATCGCCGCTGCCAAAGATTGCGGCCAAAAATCATCCCGGTGGCGCCGGCTTCCAAAGCGGTTTTCACACGTTCGAGAAGCTTGGCGTCATCTTCTTTTTCACCACCGCTCATGAGGACCAACGTACGTCCCGCCGCGTTGACGATACGTTCGATCGCTTCTTTTAATGAAATGTTCATCGTGGAATAGGGCGCGGGAGATTCTTTTTGTTTCTCGTCGCCTAATTTTGGAAAGTTTACTTTTACAACATCGGCTCCCAACTCGCACGCAATACGGGCGGCATATTCGATGGCATACAAACTTTCCTTGCCGCCCTTCTTGCCAATCGCCGCACCGCGCGGATAGGCCCACATCACAATGGGCATGCCATGTTTCTCGGCCGCTCGGCGAACTTCCATAAATTGTTCGATGTCTCGATCTTGCGCCGGCGATCCGACGTAAAGCGTATAGCCTACGGCATCTGCTCCAAGACGAACGGCATCTTCAACCGATCCGGTCAGGGGCGAAAACGCATTATCATCGGAAGGAATGTTCGTTTTTCCGTTAATTTTTAAAATAACCGGGATTTTTCCGGCATAGGCATTCAGATATTTTTCAGCCAAACCGATATGAAATGCAATGGCGGAGAATTTTCCTTCCACGGCCAAACGAAGTTGATATTCCGGGTTTTCGGCTTCAGGGTTCGGGAAAAAGTCGACCGGACCATGTTCAAGCCCTTGATCGATGGGAAGAATCATGACCCTTCCTTGTCCGGGCGAATGCTGTTCAAAAATTCGATGAAGCCGGGTTTTCTTGCCGATGGAAAGATTCAAATCATTAAGACGTGGTCTGGACACGCGGGGTAGCACCTCTTCTTTTAACATTAAAAACCTCCGTCAAGATAAAGATTACTCAAATTTCACTAGAGGATGTCGCAATACCTTTCAAAAACAAGACTAAATGACCCTCTCCCTGCGTGCACGAACTATCGGGCTTTTGGAGCGTTATCAACTGAGAACGCAAAAACGTCTGAGCCAAAATTTCCTCATTGACGAACGCGTTTTACAGCAACTTGTAGCGTCGCTGGAAATTCATTCCTCGGATTCAATGCTTGAAGTCGGTCCCGGTCCCGGATTTCTCACCGAGATTCTAGCTGAAAACTCCAGCCATCTTATCGCCGTAGAGATTGACCCTGACTTCTGCGCCGTGCTGGAGGAACGCTTTAAAGACAATCCAAAAACTAAAATAGTGTGTCAAAGTATTTTAAGCTTTGACCCCAAAAAACATTTTAAAAAAACGCTATACAAAGCGGTCGGAAATCTCCCCTATCACCTTTCAGGCTCAATTCTGCGTTGGTTTCTGGATCATCGTCAGTGTTTTTCGGATTTATATTTCATGCTGCAAAAAGAAGTGGGAGAACGGATTACAGCAAAACCCGGAAGTAAAAATTACGGAGTTCTCTCCATTCTCTGTCAATATTTTACTGATCCGAAAATTCTTTTCGAAATTCAGCAGCAAGCTTTTTTGCCGCCGCCAAAAGTCGACTCCGTTTTTCTCAAACTGACTCCGAAAAAACAGGATGATGCACTTGCGCCAGTTTTCGTTGACGTCGTAAAACGGGCCTTTACGCACCGCAGAAAAACAATTATCAATAATTTCAAGCCTTGGGATATTTTTCCCACGGAAAAATGGCAAGAAATTTTAACGGGCGCCGGCATTTCTCTTAGTGAACGATCTGAAAATTTAAGCGTTGAAGTTTTCATTCAACTTGCAGCCCTCGTAACCGCCTACGGCGGTTCTGATTCGCTCACGATAAATTCTCCATAAATGGAGAATTTAATCGCTCACTTTATCAGTAAAAAAGGGGAGAACAAAGTAAGCAAGAAGTAAAAAGTGTATGCTCGCGATCGTAAAATCAGAGAAAAAACCTGGCGCTAAACTGGAAGAACGTCCCAATCCTAAGCCGGGCCCCAATGATGTCCTGATTAAAATCAAGGCTGCCTCGATTTGCGGCACCGATGCTCAAATTTACGAGTGGAACGCCTGGGCCGAAAAGCGCATCAAACCGCCGATTATCTTCGGCCATGAATTTTGCGGCGATGTGGTTGAAGTCGGATCGATGGTTCAAACGGTGGCGGTTGGCGACTTTGTATCCGCCGAAAGCCACATTCCTTGTGGCTATTGCTTCCAGTGCCGCAACGATCAAATGCATATCTGCAAAAATCTTAAAATTCTTGGCGTTGATACGAACGGTGGATTTGCGGAATATATCTCACTTCCATCCGTCTGCGCCTGGAAAAATCCAACAACCATCAAGCCCCAAATCGCCAGCATCATGGAGCCGCTTGGGAATGCCGTTTACACCGCCTTGGCGGATGAAATAACCGGTCTCTCGGTCGCGGTCTTTGGCTGCGGACCTTCCGGACTTTTCACCGTCGGTGTCTGTGCCGCGTCGGGCGCTGGTCCCGTCATCTCGGTCATCAAACATGAATTTCGAAGGAAGATTGCCCAGAAAATGGGTGCCGCGAAAGTTTTGAAGGTTGGCGAAAATGATATTGTTGCTGAAATTATGAAAGCTACCGGCGGCGAGGGCGTCGACGTGGCGCTAGAAATGTCCGGAAGCCCGGATGCTATTCATCAAGCGTTCCAGGTGGTCAAAAAAGGTGGAAGAATTTCATTTTTCGGTATCCCGACAAAACCGGTCGACGTAAATTTCGCTGACGAGATTATCTTTAAGGGCCTTCGAATCTATGGCATCAACGGTCGACTGATGTACAAAACCTGGTACAAAATGAAAAATCTGCTTGAATCAGGAAAGCTGGATCCATCCCCGGTCATCACCCACGAATTTTCGTTCAAAGACTTTGAAAAGGGCATGACCGCCATGATAGCTCCCGACCGCTCCTGCGGCAAAGTCATCCTTCACCCATAAATGGGGACACACCACTTATTTCCAAATTGTTAATATTAGTGGTGTGTCCCTATTTTTTTACCGGGCTACAGGTTCGGCGAAGAAGTTTTCCAGTTTGACAGGATGCAATTCCATCTGGGATTGCGGAACGGGCCGTCGTGGCGGCAGTGGAACAACCGCATCGTCTCTCATCCTGCTGGCATTATTTGGCGCGAAGAATTGCCACATGAACATCTTCACAGTATCCCGCATGCGTTGGATCAAGCTTCCGCGCAAGGCTAAGAATGCGACCGGATCGTAACCGACGTGAACCATACAGTTGTCGCAGCGTTTATCCTTGCCAGGTCCGTACTTGCTCCAATCGGTTTTTTCCACCAATTCCTGATAAGAACCATAGTGCGCATCGGTCATCAAGTAGCAGGGGCCCTTCCACCCTTTTGGATTATAGGTGGGTACCCCCCATGCCGCGCATGACAGTTCGCGCTTACCTTGAAGAAATTCCATGAAAATCGGCGTGTTATGCATGCGGTATTTCTTCATCATTTTATCGACATTTTTAAATTTTTCACGAACGTCGGTTTTGGTCATAAAGATTTCTTGAGTTTGCACTGAGGAGTAGGCGCCTGCAGGGCTTACCATGTACCCGTCAACGCCTAAGGTGTCAAGATAACCCAGCATGAGATCAATTTCGTCCATGTCGGTCTCTTTGTAAATTGTTGTGTTGACCGTGACTTGAAACCCTGCCTTTTTAGCCGCTTTAATGGCGTCAATCGCCATTTTGAAAACGCCCTTGCGTTCCACAAGCATGTCGTGCGTTTCTTCAAGGCCATCCAGATGAATTGCGAAAAAGAAACGGCTGTTTGGGGTGAACTCCTTTAACCGTCTCTCGAGGAACATCGCGTTCGTGGCGACATAGACTTGCTTCTTGCGTTCCAAGAGTTTATTGACTAACTCGACAATATTTCCATAAACCAAAGGCTCTCCACCGCAAATGACCACAACAGGCGTATCGGACGTATCAACCGCCTTCAAGCAGTCTTCAACCGCGACGACTTCATTAATGGTGTCTTTGTATTCCCGGATTCGGCCGCAGCCGGTGCAGGTTAAGTTGCAAGCGTGTAGCGGCTCGAGCATCATCACCATCGGAAACTTCTTTTGTCCGGTTAACTTTTTCTTAAACAAATACCCCGTTAATAAGCTAATCACCGAAACTGGAAAACGCAATGTTTATGCCTCCTTCGCTTTTTTCTTTCGCTGTAACATTCCGAAAGCATAAAGCGGAAAATAATGTCGGTACAAATGATACCGCAGATAAAATACTTTGGGAAACCCGGTCCCCGTAAAAATTTCTTCGTCCCATGTCCCTTCCGTTGTTTGATTTTCCAACAGCCACCGAAAACCATCTTTTACCGAAAGAGTTTCATAATCCCCTGCCGCCATCAGCGCCATCAGCGCCCATGCCGTTTGTGAAGGGGTGCTTGCGCCAATCCCTTTCATTGCCGGTTTATTGTAAGATTCGCAGGATTCTCCCCATCCGCCGTCCGGGTTCTGAACCGAACGAATCCACTGTGCGGCGCGCTTGACATAGGGCAATCGCATATTTTCACCGATGCAAGACAATCCTTTTAATACCTGCCATGTTCCATAAATATAGTTCACACCCCACCGGCCATACCAGGAACCATCCAGCTCCTGACTTTCCTTAAGGTAAGCAATTGCTTTTTTTATAGGCGTAGAGTTCACCGTATAACCATAAGCGGAAAGCATTTCCAAAACACGCCCGGTTAAATCTGGACAGCTGGGATCTAACATCGCATTATGATCCGCAAACGGGACTTGAGTTAATATTTCATGATTGTTATCGCGATCAAAAGCAGCCCAACCACCGTCATTTCCTTGCATCCCCAGAAGCCAGGTAATTCCTCGTGTCACGGCGGCCCGTTTCTGCGGGAAATCGACTCTGGACAAAGAGATTAGAACCATCGCCGTATCATCCACATCGGGATAGAATTCATTATTAAATTCGAACACCCATCCTCCTGTGGGAATTTTGGGGTTTGAAATTTTCCAGTCTCCTTCTTCTTTAACTTCTTTTGAAATAAGCCATTTGGCGCCTTTAATTAAAGCCGGATTTGAAGAACTTAATCCGCTTTCACTTAATGCGGTCACGGCTAAGGCTGTATCCCAGACCGGGGAGAGACACGGCTGCATGCGGATAGCCTCATTCTCTTCAATTTCGAGACCTTCCAACTGCCACATGGCTTTCAGAAAATATGGATGATCTTCAGAGTATCCAAGAAGCTTCAACGCAAAGATCGAATTAACCATCGGGGGAAAAATCGCACCAAGGCCGTCACTTCGCCGGAAATGCTGAATCATCCATTTTTCTGCTGTGCGAATGGCCCAGGCTCGAAAGGGTTTAATAGGACTCTTCTCAAGAAGTTTTAAAAACAAATCTAACGCGAGAAAAGCATTTTTCCAAGAAATAATCGACTTATCCCACGTGTCCCCCGGAGCAACTTCTTTAGGGATGGAGAGTTCTTGAATGTCAACGGGGAGACGCATGACAGGTTTGTAGGCCCAAAGAATGCTTAACGGGATAACAATCGTTCGAGACCAAGCGGACATGGCATAAATGTTCATATAAAACCAGGTCGGCAGGAGGCTTCCCTCTGGTGGAATGGCCGGACATTTGCTCCAAGAATACTGCCCCAACATGGCCAAATAAATTTTCGTAAAACTATTGGTTCGGTTAATCCCGCCCAAAGAAAGAATAAGTTCCTTGGCTTTAACCATCAGAGGCAAACTGGGATCATAACCGGCAATTTTCAGAGCAAAATAAGCTTTTACAGATCCGGAGATATCCGGAGGTCCGCCGGGGTAAGTGCTCCAGCCACCATGTTTTTCTTGTTTTTTTATCAGATAACGAGCAAGAGCTTCTATCTTCTTTTTATTTTTTTCTATCCCCAGGAATGTTAGAAGTAAAATGTACTCCGACTCAAGAATGGAATCCCCTTCCAGTTCACCCATCCAGTATCCCTCATCCACCTGTTCTTTCAGCAGCCAATGTTGTGCTCGCTCTGTGGCGTCCAGCACGTCGGCTAAAGAAGCTTGAGGCACGGATTCCGGGATGCTGAGATAGGCTGTCCGGTTAAGGATTTCTTGCGGGACGGCCATCTCCCACCTTCCTTCCTATGTATAAATTTGAAACGGTTCCGGTTTAACTCCTATCACCCGACTTGGATCTTTTACAAGGGTTTGGACACTTCATTATATTCCACGCTCTATTCTTGTCTAAACAGGATATTCCTGCCATAAAAACGCCTTATTGAGTGTCGGGAACTTTTTCAAGGCTTAAGCAGTCTTAGAGGATAGAATGAAATCCTTACTCCATATTCGAGAGGGGGTGAAGTAATGAAAAAGCTAATTGCGTCGTTCGCTCTGTTTGCGTTCATGATGGGCGTTGGTGTCACCTTTGCGGCTCCTTCGACCACCAGCAAAACCACGGTGTCCACCACAACCACCAAGAAGAAGGCCCCAAAGAAGGTTGTGTCAAGCAAAAAAACCACCAAGACCACCAAGAAAACCACCACAAAGTAACTTTGTTTCTCAAAAGTCGCACGTTTAAAGTTAAACGTGCGACTTTTTATATGTTGTGTCCCTATTTTTGAAGCATCGATTTGGCTTCGATGCCGGCGTCCGATTTTGGATTAATATGATAGGCGCTTTCCAGCGCTTTTCTTGCCTCCGCGGATTTTCCCGTCTCAGAGTAGACAAGCCCTAAGGTTAACCACAGATGCTGACTTCCGGGAGACATTTTAATAGCCTCACGAAGCGTCTCAATCGCTTTGTCGGATTGTTTCAGCAGATGGTAACAAAGCGCGAGATCGTTTCTCGCAGCGATATCATCCGGACGAATTGAAACTGCTTTTTGATAATACATTAACGCTTGCTCATACTTGCCGGCTTGAAAATAGAAACCTGCAAGTTCTGTATAGGCGTCTTCATCCTTCGGATTCGCGGCAATGCGATCGTGGAGTGTTTTCAATGCCTGCATCACAGGGGCCGGCGGACCTCCCGCATCTTGTTGCGGTTTGGAGATCCAGGACGATAACTTGGAGCCGAAATAGAGATAACCAAAACCAAAAGATAGAAGTGAGAGTAAAAAAATCAAAACTATCTTCTTGACTAATTTATATGACATAGCCCTTATTCCTCATCGTCTTTTCCAGGTGGTTTTACTCGTTGACCGGTTTTTCGAAAAACCAAAAGCGTTCTAATAAATTCATCAATCTCGCCGTCCATGACCGCCTGAATGTTTCCCGTCTCGCATCCGGTTCGCATATCCTTCACCATGGTGTAAGGCTGAAAAACGTAGGATCGAATCTGTCTTCCCCACCCGATTTCCATTTTTTTTCCGGTCAGGGCTTCTAATTTCTTTTGTCTCTCTTGAATTTCACGCTCAAACAATTTGGCTTTTAAAATCTTAAACGCCATCGCACGGTTTTGATGCTGACTTCGTTCGTTTTGACAGCTAATGACAATGCCTGTGGCCAAATGGGTCAGACGAACCGCGGAATCGGTTTTGTTGACATGCTGTCCCCCGGCACCACTGGCACGAAAGGTATCGATTCTTACTTCTTCGTCTCTGATTTCAATCTCAATATCATCCGGAATATCCGGCAAAACTTCGACGGAAGCAAAGGACGTGTGCCTGCGTTTATTGGCATCAAAGGGAGAAATCCGCACTAACCGATGAACCCCGGTTTCGCCGCGCAACAATCCATAGGCATTAAATCCTTTGATGAAAAGTGTTGCGCTTTTAATTCCGGCTTCTTCCCCCGGCAGCAAATCGGCGATCTCAACGCCAAATCCTGATCTTTCCGCCCAACGGGTGTACATACGCATCAACATCTGGGCCCAATCCTGGCTTTCAGTTCCGCCCGCGCCGGGATGAATCGTAAGAATGGCCGGACTTTCATCATACGGTTCAGAAAGGAGCGTTTTTAATTCGAGGTCGTGGAGAGCAATATCTAGCTCATTGGATACTGCCTTCGCTTCGGACTCTAAGGAAGGGTCTTGGTGGATCAGCTCCGCATAAGCTTCCAGATCTTCAAATTTTTTGGTGAGCGTCTCGACGAGTCTCTTATCGTCCCGAATACGCGCAAGTTCTTGACTCACCGATTTCGCACGGGACTGATCGTTCCAAAGATTGGGATCTTCTAATTCTTTTTCAAGCTCGAGAATTCGCTTCTCTTTCTTAGCGAGGTCAAAGATACTCCTTCATTTGAAGAAGTTTCAATCGATAGTCGTCCAACAAACTTTTCAATTCCAGCATCCTAATTACTCCTTTTGAATAAATAGGGACACACCACTTATTTCCAAATTGTTAATATTAGTGGTGTGTCCCTATTTATTTTCCGTGGCATTTTTTATATTTCTGGCCGCTTCCGCAGGGGCACGGATCGTTCCGGCCGACCTTTGCATCGCGGTTAACAACCGGTTTTTTGCCGCCGCCTTCGTCATCACGGTTAGTACCGGTGACTTCATACGCCAATTCCCGCTCTTCCGGCTCGACGGGCTTTATTTGCACGTGATACAGGTACCGGATTGCCTCTTCTTCGATGTTTCGTTTAAGCGAATCAAACATCTCATAAGCTTCATTGATGTACTCAATCCGGGGATCTTTTTGACCGTAAGCACGAAGACCAATTCCTTCGCGAAGGGCATCCATGTTCCTCAAATGATCAACCCACTTGGAATCGATGACGTGCAGAAGTGTCCGCCGTTCCAATTCGCGCATTAACTCCGAGCCTACTTCGGATTCTTTTTTCCGATAAGCCTCCAAAACTTTCTCAACGATAAAACTTTGAATTTCGTCGGGGGAAGCGCCCTTTGACTTCAAATCTTCCAAAACTTCTTTGGTCAAACCGGAAAACTGAACCGGAAAAAGGTCGCTTAACATTAACCATAGCTTCTCGATACTCCATTCCTCACGGGGAATATCGGCATGAACGTATTCAGGAAACAAGCGACCGATAGTTCCCTTAATCATCTCCTCTATGTGAGGATAAAGATTATTGCCCTCGAGGACTTTTCGTCGCTCGGCGTAGATAACTTCGCGCTGTTTATTCATGACATCATCGTAGTCAAGGACATTCTTTCGCATGTCGAAATGATGAGATTCAACTTTCGACTGCGCATTTTCAATCGCTTTGGTTATCAAACCGGATTCGATGGGAACATCTTCTTCAACCCCGAGGCGGGTCATCAGATTAGCGACCCGGTCACTTCCGAAAAGACGCATCAATTCGTCATCCAGTGAAACATAAAAACGTGTCGAGCCGGGATCCCCTTGGCGGCCGGCACGGCCACGAAGCTGATTGTCAATTCGTCTTGATTCATGCCGCTCCGTGCCGATGATGTGAAGCCCTTGAAGTTGTTTCACTTTTTCTTGAGCCTGGAGATCGGGCGGATTTCCTCCCAAAATGATGTCAACGCCGCGACCCGCCATGTTGGTGGCAATGGTCACCATCTTGGGACCGCCGGCTTGGGCAATGATTTCCGCTTCCTTTTCATGATACTTCGCGTTTAAAACTTGATGTGGAATGCTGCGGCGTTTCAACAGGGTCGAGAGGTTTTCACTCTTCTCAATGCTTCGCGTGCCGACCAGCACCGGGCGCCCTTCTTTATACAAGGTTTCGATTTCGTTGACAACCGCTTCAACTTTAGCTTTTTCAGTTTTATAAACCAGATCGGAATGATCTTTTCTTACCATCGGCTGATGGGTCGGGATGGCGATGACATCAAGGTTGTATATCTTTTGAAATTCGGTTTCTTCAGTCGCGGCGGTTCCGGTCATCCCCGACAATTTTTTATAGAGCCGGAAGAAATTTTGAAAGGTGATTGTGCCGAGCGTTTGGTCTTCTTGACGAACTCTTACCCCTTCTTTAGCCTCAATGGCTTGATGGAGGCCGTCGGAATAACGGCGGCCGTACATTAAGCGACCGGTGAATTCGTCGACAATGATAATTTCCCCATCTTTTACAATGTAGTCATCGTCGCGCTTGAACAACTCTTTCGCTTTTAGCGAAGCGTTCAAGTGATGCACCAAATCGAAGTGCTCGTCCCCGTAAAGATTGTTAACACCCAAAAGTTTTTCAGCTTTTGCCACGCCCGCTTCGGTTAGAGGAACGGCATGCGCTTTTTCATCCACGGTATAATCGGTCCCTACCGTAAGCCGATTGGCAATTTGCGCGAATCGACCGTATAAATCGGTCGATTCCTGGGCCACGCCAGAGATGATGAGCGGCGTTCTAGCCTCATCGATTAAAATTGAATCGACTTCGTCAACGATCGCATAATGAAGTTCACGCAGCACGCAATGCTCGAGACTTAAAACCATGTTGTCACGAAGGTAATCAAAACCGATTTCATTGTTCGTGACATAGGTAATATCGCAGCGATAGGCGGCGAAGCGTTCCGGCGGATCCATAAAATGCTGTATGGAACCGACCTCCATCCCGAGTTTCTGAAAAATCGGCGCCATCCAGGCGGCGTCACGCTTTGCAAGATAATCGTTGACCGTCACAACATGCACACCTTTGCCTTCCAAGGCGTTTAAGTACGCAGGTAATGTGGCGGTTAATGTTTTCCCTTCTCCGGTTTTCATTTCAGCGATTCGTCCTTGATGAAGCACGATTCCGCCCAATAATTGAACGTCAAAATGCCTCATCTTTAAAGCACGAACTGACGCCTCTCGAACCACGGCAAAGGCTTCGACCAATAAATCGTCGACCGTTTGTCCCTGGCTTAAGCGGGTTTTAAATTCGCCGGTTTTTGCCCGAAGAGCGTCATCTGAAAGAGCTTTAATCTCTGCTTCTTTGGCATTAATGGCGATAACCGTTTTTTCAAGTTTGCGAACTTCCCGTTCATTGGAATCGATCAGTCGCTTGACAAGAGATAACATTTCAAAATAAAATTTCGCGTCTTACGGGAAGACTCCCTTTGACTACTTAATGGGAATAAGTAAGATCAATTGATTTTCGTCATTCCGATAAACCACGTTGAGTTCACCGGTCTCACGATTAATAAAAAGATAAAATGGCGCTTTTAAACGATCCAATTCCTTCGCCGCGTCACCAGGATGGAAGGGATGAACGGTCCGGTTAAGCACGGTCAAAGATTCCTCACTCTCGGGAATCGGCAAAAGGGATTCATGCTTCTGATGATGATTTTTACGTTTTTCTTTGATTTTATGAACTTGTCGTTCTAACTTATCCAGGAGCATGTCGATGGAAGAATACATATTCCCGGATCGCTCTTCTCCCCGCAGGATATTCCCATTGACATGAATCGTCGCGCCTGCAATATGAGTATTTTTTTCAGTGCATAACATGACGTCGGCGGAAAGAACTTGATCGAAATATCGATCGATTCTGGAGAATTTCTTTTGAGCATAATCTTTTAAAGCATCCGTTAATTCTAAGTTTTTGCTTTTTACCTTAAGTTGCATCGTATCTCCCCCTATATAAAGTATTATACCCCCGTCGCGTTATAAAAGTCAACATTTTCAGCTAAAAGATGGTGACAGGAAATTCCAGATTTTGACGAATATCCCATCAGAATGAGCTCTGCCATCAATACCGAAGCGTTAACCAAGACCTACAGGGCAAAAAAAGGCAAAACGGTGGCGGCGCTTCATCCTCTGACCTTGGAAGTTAAGGCGGGTGAAACGTTTGGGTTCATTGGCCCCAATGGTGCGGGAAAAACAACGGCAATCAAAATTTTAACCGGATTACTCTTCCCCACATCCGGAAAAGCCTTCCTCTTTGACAAATCCGTTTTACTTGCCAGTGCTCGAAAAACGATCGGCTATCTCTCGGAAGTCGCGGCTTACAGCCCCCTGTTTGAGGCACTCGAACTCTTAAACGCATTCGGCACAATTCAAGGCATTCCGCGAAATATTTGCGCTCAAAAATCTGAGGAACTGTTAAAACTTGTGGGTTTGTTCGAACGCCGCAAAAGCCGTTTGGGGGAATTTTCAAAAGGAATGCTTCAGCGGTTTGGTATCGCTCAGGCCCTGCTTCACGAGCCTCGTTTATTAATTCTGGACGAGCCGACCTCGGGCCTTGATCCAATTGCTCAACGAGAAGTGCTAAATTTACTTCATGATCTCAAGGGCCACGGCATCACCATTTTTTTCAGTTCCCACCGCTTAACGGAAGTTGAAGGTCTTTGCGATCACGTCGGCATCGTCAACCGCGGGAACATTATCTTTCAAGGGACACTGACTCAACTGGAAGCCCAGAAATCACTCGTTCCTTTTCTGGTTCGATTCAAGCCTTCAGAAAAACCTTATTCGCTCTCCAGAGCCTTAGCTGAAGGGCTCTATGAGACGACCGTTAAGCGTGAATTGCTGCATCAATGCCTTTCAGACCTGATCGCGTTAGGAGCCACGGTTGTTTCTGTTTCGCCGCAACGTTCCACCCTGGAAGAAATTTTCATCCACCTGATCACCCGTGAACAAGGCGGCAGCACAACATGAAGATCCTTTCAACATTAATACAGCTCTCTCTAAAGGAGTACTTTCGAAGAAAGATTTTCATCGTAACCTTGATCATGATGGTGGCCGTTGCAGGAACAGGGCTATTGGCCAATCCTTTCACCGTTGGGGCCGAAGGCAGGCTCATTCGTGATTTAGGATTGCTCTTATTGCAAGCCTTCAGTCTGGTCTTTGCTTTGGCGCTGGCAGCAACAGCAATTCAGCAAGAACTCGAACGAAAAACCATTTACCCTTTTCTGGCAAAATCACTCTCCCGAGGGCAATATCTTTGGGCAAAATTCTTTGCCATTTCTTCTCTTGTTGTTTTCAATAATCTTATTTTGGGGCTTGAACTGCTTTTCATTATTTTAATCACCAGTGGAAAAATCCATGGAATGATCCTGACCGCATCGCTATTCATCAGTCTTGAATCAATGGTCTTAATCGCCTTGGCCTTGTTTCTGTCAATCCTGGTGACGCCCCCGGTCACTTTCGCGGCGATCTTTCTCCTCTTTTTTATAGGAAGTCTCTCCCATGCCTATACGATGACTCTAACGGCTAATAATTCCATGATGCAATTCTTCCTGCTCCACTTTAAAAGCATCATCCCCTACTTTGATTATTTCTCAATTCGATCGGCCGTCACCCACGACTCTCCGGTCAGTGCAGGCTATCTCTTCGGGACTTTTCTTTACGGATGTGCGTACATTGTCCTCGGAATGCTTCTTGCGGAAACTTCTTTTCTAAAGAAAGATTTGTGATGACTAAACGTTTTTTTTTGTTGCTGGTGCTTTTCTTCTCGCTTCACGGTCGGGTCTTCTGCGACGAACCGTTATCAAGCATCGATCCGGACCAGCAAGGACCTGCAAATTTTTATTATGTTCAGCGTGATGAAGAACCTTGGCGACTACCCGAAAGCACCAAAATTTTACTTTTAAGATCAGCGGGTGTCGGAACCGTCGCCATTTTACTTTGGGGCTATCTGGAAATTCGAAAAAGAAAAACGTGAAAAAAATTATCCTTATTTCGGCTTTGTTCATCCTCGTCCTCATCGAACCTTTCTTGTCGAGAGAACGTCAAGCACTTCGCCTGGAACAGCATGACAAACTTTCTCTTTCCAATGCTCTTCCGCAATTATTAGGTGAATTGCGATATACTTTGGCTTCTTATCTTTGGCTTAAGGCTGAAATTTATCACCATGAACTCGGATTGACAGACGTGACGTCTCACGTAGGCCGGGGCGATCCAAAAAAAATTGGAGAGCTCTTAGGGATTTGCCGTCTTGTCACAACCCTGGATCCAGGATTTACCCAGGCCTATGACATCGGCAGTTGGCGATTGGCCCAAGGGCTGGGGAAATTTGACAAAGCCATACAATTTTTAGATGAAGGGATTGCTTATAATCCTACCAATGGTGCTCTTTATGGCGACAAAGCAATGATTTATGTGCTTTATATGAAAGATTGTCATTCCGCCATTCCCAGTTTAAAACAATGGATTAAGTTAACCGATGACAGCCTCCAACGGATCAACGGTCTTCGTATTTTAGGTCATTGCTTTGAACACGAAAAGAGATACTCTGAGGCCTATAAAACTTTGGAAGCCTTAGATGCGCTTACCCCTCACGATCCCTTAATTAAGCAGAGGCTCGATCTTCTTCGAAAAAAAATAGGCCGTTAAACAGGATCTTAAGGGCTAAATAGCCAAAACACTAGTTAAAATAGTTGCTTTTAAAGGAGAACTTTATGTTTAGTTGGCCTGAAGTTGTGATTATTGGAACCGTGGCCTTAGTCTTTTTTGGCCCCAAACGACTACCTGAAATGGCAAAATCGATTGGAGAAGGAATTAAGGAATTTCGAAAAGCCACTCATGAAGGCCTTCAAGGCTTACAAGAATCTCCCGCGCAGAAAGTCTGCCCCTCCTGCCATCAGGCTGTCGCTGATTTAACAGCTCAGTTCTGTGCTAAGTGCGGTCAATCGGTTTCCCCCCCGGTTCAAAGTTCACCGGCTGCTTAGCCTTGCTTTCTACCGCTTCGAAAATTGATCGAGTTTTTTCGATTCTTTCCGAATGTAAACCCGTTATCGTTGCTTTTTCCGGAGGCGTTGACAGCACACTGGTATTAAAACTTGCCGTCGAAAGACTCGGACCTTCGCAAGTCCTTGCCGTAACCGGAATTTCTCCGTCAATCCCAAAAAGCGAGCAAGAGGAAGCCAGAATATTAGCCGCTCAAGTCGGTTCTCCGTTTCACTTACTCAACACCGAAGAGATGCAAGATGAAAACTATCTCGCGAACACGGTGAACCGCTGCTACTTCTGTAAACAAGAACTTTTTAAAAAATTAAATCAATTGGCCGAAACCAAAGGGTATAAAACCGTCCTGGACGGGACAAATGCTGACGATGCCGGCGATTGGCGCCCAGGCATGAAAGCCGCTCAAGAACTTTCAGTGCGCTCCCCGCTCTTAGAAGCGGGATTAACCAAAAGTGAAATCCGCGAACTGTCCCGGAATTACAATCTTCCAACGTGGGACAAACCGGCCATGCCGTGCCTCTCTTCCAGGATTCCGCACGGTGAAGGGATTACGCTTGAACGTCTTGATCGGGTGGAAAAAGCTGAACGAATTCTTCGAAATCACGGCTTCTCGGAGTTGAGAGTCCGAGATCACTATCCCATTGCTCGCATCGAAGTTCCCGTGAACGACTTGCCACGTTTAATCGAGGAACCCTTGCGCTCCCAAATTGTCCAGGAGATCAAATCGATTGGATACCGCTTCGTAAGCCTTGAACTAGCGGGTTTAAAAAGCGGCTCGTTAAATCCATGATGCATAATAACGATCTGTTGTCCTTGTTCGATGAACTTTATCATCAAAAAATAACGCCGGAAAAAGCGGCGGGACGATTCAAGTTTCTTCCCTATGAAGATCTTGGTTTTGCGAAGGCCGATACGCACCGGCATTTTAGAACCGGCCTCTCGGAGGTCATTTTTTGTGAGGGGAAAACCGGCCGTCAAGTGGTAGAAATCGGGAAGAAACTTTTTAAAGCTCATGGTTACTTTGTTGCCACGAGAGTCTCCCCCGAGATCGGAGTGGCGCTTAAAAAAACATTCAAGAGTATTCAATATTCTTCAGAATCTCGTGTCGCGATTCACGGAAAGCTTCCGGTGAAAACACTGAAACGAGGCATTGCTATCATGACGGCCGGCACTGCCGACATTCCTGTGGCGGAAGAAGCGGCGGTTATTGCGAAACTCATGGGCCAAGATGTTGAAAAAATTTACGATGTCGGTGTTGCCGGGCTTCATCGAATGCTTGATCAGCGTGAAACTATCGAAAAATGCAATATCCTAATTGTCATTGCCGGAATGGAGGGAGCGCTGCCAAGCATCGTGGCCGGCATTTTCGGCAAACCGATTATTGCAGTTCCGACCAGCATCGGATACGGAGCCAATTTTAAGGGAGTCAGTGCTTTGTTGACCATGCTCAATAGCTGTGCCCTCGGAATCTCCGTGGTCAACATCGACAACGGATTCGGCGCAGGATACCTGGCCGCGCGCCTTAACGAGCGGTGTTCATGAATTCCATTTTCTTTGTTGAGGGAGTGGCGGGGGCTAGCGGAGACATGATCCTTGCCGCCTTGCTTGATTTGGGGTATCCAATCGATGCATTAAAAAAACTCCTTCGTATGCTGGATCTGGATCTTAAACTTACCAAAACGACCAAGCAAGGTCTGCAGGCGACGATTGTGACACCCATCCTTCCAAACAAAGAAAAAACTTCCTGGGGATTAAAAGACTTCCTCAAAATTCTTGACGGCTCAAAACTTCCCGCTAACCTCAAGAACCAGACGGCGGAACTTTTTCGAAAGTTGGCCGCCGCCGAGGCTTCCGTTCATGGCGTAACCATCGAAAAACTCCATTTCCATGAATTGGGCGGATGGGACACGCTTTTCGATCTGGTCGCTGTCTCGGCGGCGCTTGACTATCTCAAGCCATTTCAAATTCATATCGGTCCTTTAAATGTTGGCGGTGGAACCGTAAAAACAGAGCACGGCATTTTGCCGGTCCCCGCGCCGGCGACCGCGCATCTCCTTCAAGGATTTACCCTTTATTCATCGGATGCAAAAACTGAACTGGTCACCCCTACGGGAGCGTTGTTGCTCTCGCATTTTGGAATTCCATCGGATAATTTTCCACCGATGAAGCTTGAACGGATGGGTCTTGGCGCGGGTGAAAAAAACTTACCCTTTCCCAATATTTTAAGAATTTTTTCAGGGACCGTTGTTTCCACTTATTTATCCGACTCGGTGGTCAAGCTTGAAACCAATGTGGACGACATGAACCCGCAATTTTGGGATCATGCGTTTGAAACGTGTTATGAAGCGGGGGCCCTCGAAGTTTTTTTGACACCGCTTTTGATGAAGAAAAACCGGCCAGCTTATTTATTGACAGTTCTCGTACCGGTGGAAGCTGAAGCGGCCGTTCTTGAAAAAATCTTCCAGGAAACAACCACTCTGGGAATACGGCGAGAAATTGTTTCCAGAGTTCTATTGAAACGTACCCTGGTTCGGGTGGAGACACCTTACGGCGAAATTCCGTGCAAGGTTGGCTATCAAAACGGAACTCCGTTAAACATCACGCCGGAGTATGACGTAATGAAAATGCTCTCACGGCAGCAAAAAGTTCCTTTGAAAACACTTTACCAATCCGTGATGAGAAATTTTCCCAACTAGCAATGCCAAAACTTGTTGCTCCTTTAAAATTACAAGAGGCCTATGAAGGCACTGTGGAAACCTTGGCCTTTGGTGGCGAAGGGATCGTGCGGCATGACAAATTCGTCATCTTTATTCCCTACACAGTTCCCGGGGATCGCATTCGTTTCCGGGTTACGCAAGTCAAACAATCGTTCGCCCGCGGTCGGGTGGAATCGATTCTTGAGCCTTCCTCGTTTCGTGTCACCCCGCCGTGTCCAATCTACTTAAACTGCGGCGGTTGCCAGCATCAAGAGCTTGAGTATTCGCGATCGATCGAAGAAAAATCACGAATCTTAAAAAGTTTGCTGGAGCATGGACTAAAACTGGACAACGCTCCTGTGGAATCTCCTCTGCCCTGCCCCGCTCCGTACGGATACCGCCACAAAATGCAAGTGGCGGTCGGGGAATCCACCGACGGGAAACTTCATGTTGGACTTTATCAACCCTTTACACATCGCATTGTGGACATGCCGACATGTCCGATTCAGCATCCCCTTGACAATGAACTCTTAAATGTTTTCAGGGAAACGTTTATATCACTCGGATGGGAGCCTTATGATGAAAGCAGTAACACAGGGCTCATTCGTCACTTTCTTACACGTGTCAATCAAAAAGAAGAAGCCTATACCGTCCTTGTCGCCACACGTGCGGACCTTCCGGGATGGGAGAGTTTGAAAGACGCGCTAGTCAAAAGAGTCCCAAAACTACAAGGAATTGCAGTCAATGTAAACCCCTTGCGGACGAATGTGGTGTTAGGGAGAGAAACACGCATTCTTTGGGGGAAACCCTATCTCGAAGAAACGATTGACGGCATTCTATTTCGTTTTGGGCCGACCTCTTTCTTCCAAGTAAATCCGTATCTCCTCTCACCGATAACCAAGAAAATCCTAGAATGGCTTAACCCCTCCGATCGCGATGAGGTTCTCGATTTGTATTGCGGCGTTGGAACATTTACTTTGCCCATGTCTAAAAAGGTTGGGCAAATTGTGGGTATTGAAGAAAATTCCGATTCGATCGGATGGGCGAAAGAAAATAAAAAGTTAAACTCATGTCAAAATGTGAAATTCATCGCCGGAAAAGTCGAAGAATCTTTGAGAAAATTTAAACCGGGACAATTTTCTCATCTCTTTCTTGACCCTCCAAGAAAAGGATTGCATCCGGATGCACTGCAGGCGATCATCAAACTGAACGCTTCGAAAATTCTTTACCTTTCCTGTAACCCGTCAACACTCGTTCGCGATGCAAATGCGCTGATTGAAAACGGTTGGAAGCTCACCCGCGCTCTCGCGGCCGACTTTTTCCCCCAAACCTCGCAAATCGAAGCCCTTGCCTTACTCGAAAAATAGGGACACACCACTAATATTAACAATTTAGAAATAAGTGGTGTGTCCCTATTTTTTTAGTGGCCGACTTCGAACTGGGAGCTAGGGTCGGCGTTAACCAAGGGGTTGATGCCCAGCTGAAGTTGCTGCTCAGGGAAGGCTTTCAAGTTAACAAACAGGAAAACGCCTTGCTGTTGCCACTGATACACGAGCCGCGCTTCCCAATCGTGCCACTCTTTATACAAAACAATATCTTGATAACCCACCTGGCCGTTCTGAAGCGAGAACGTCGACCAGTATTGTATCCGGATATCTTTGAACGGCCAAATATCGGCTTGGGTGACCAAATTCTGCCATTGGCCGTAGTTCGGATCGAACTGTCCATCGAAATGGAAGTAGGCCCGATTGAAAGGATGCAAATCCAGCCGCGCCACTAATTGCTGATAAAAACTGTTCTTATAATCATAGGATGTTCCAATGTCCAATTTATAACTGTCCTTGTTGTAAAATGCCACTTCAGCCGCTAATGAACGATAGGGCGAAACCGTGTCGTATACCAGTGGATCAAATCCGATGTCGCTTTGAGATCGATAATCCAAAAGAACATCCATGTGGTTGGCCAGCGTGGAAGAAAGCGTCGTCTCGTTCCCAAGAATATAACGGGCTTGGATTCGCTGCGTCGGGTAAAAATTTCCGGTGTCGTAAACGTCTTGCCGGTACAATGAAGTCGACGTTAACTTCAGGTTATTCGCAAGCGAATAAGTCTGCTGCGGAATACTCATCTGAAAATCAAATCGCTGAGCATTGAGCGTATTGAAAGATTCAAAATACTTACCATACATCAAAGACATGGTATAGGGGAGATTGAGTTCGTCAAACATCAAGTGGTCGGACTTTACCGTCAGTTCCGGAGTTCGATCAATGAAGCCGCCGGAAGCCAAAGTCGAGGTCGTTTTTTCATAGGCTAAACTGGCGGACCAATCACCGAATCCTTGGGTTAAACTGGTGACGTTATGAAGTGTCGTGCTGTCGACCGCCCCTGTGATATTCTTGATGAAATTCTCGGAGAAATCCAGCGAAAGTTGATTGCCTAAATCTTGAAGCTGATGGTATTGCACGGTTTGGCTATTAGAGAATCCGCTTGTCGCATTGTTTTGTTCCGTCAAGGACCAGGAGTAATGTTGACTTTGTTTCGTCAAGGAAGCTTGAGTGTTGTAAGTGTCGGGTGAGGTGATCGGAGGAATGTCGTAACGGTAAAGATTTCCGCTGGCGGCTAAACGCAGTCCCGAGCCAAAATCGTAATGCGTGTCGGCAATTTCCTGATCTCGGGTGAAGTGTTGAAATCCGCTTCCGTTTTGGTGATAGATGCTTACGCGTCCTCCTCCGCGCTCTCCCAGCGGAAAATCATGGTCGATGCCGGAAGCAAACCCTGTTTTTTGATAAAAATCAGCCAAAATGGTGCCATAGTTGTCTTTATACGCTTGATAATTCGTGGCGGTTTTAATGAAAAAACCGTCAATCCTGTTCCAGCCTACATTCGGCGTATACGACTGCCGCTTGTGCGTGTGAGGGTGCAAATCGATGACCATTTTTCCGACATGCCAAAGCGCAATTTTTCCAGCCCAGATCCGTCCGTGGGTAATAATCATTTTATCTTCCGGAATAACCTTGATTTGTTCCGCCGTGATATGATAATGTTTTTTCCCTTCGGGAAAATCACAGGTCGTCATGTCGACCCCTTTGAAAAGAAGAATGTTATTGTTAATTTCAATCTGTTTCGTTTTATAGAAAAGTTCTTGTTTAATGGGTTGATTTTGAAGATAAATATTTTTCGTACGTCCGTTCACGTCATCCATCGTTCCGGCGCGCGTCGTAACGTTATACACGAAGCCCTTGCCCACCATCCGTTCCCCTTCGCGCTCGAGAATAACGTCTCCGACGCTTTTCAGCACTCCCGTATGGGGGTCAAAATCCATTTCCTCGGAATGAACGGATGTGTCGCCATAGGTTAAAATGACATTTTTCTTGGCGACAACCAATTCTTTATCGTAAATGAGATTTTCAGCTTTAATCGAGGTGATGCCCGGTTCAAGTTTTTCTTCCTCTGTTTTTTTCACCGGCTCTACTTTAGGTTTAGATTGATCGATGTTCGCTTTATCGGACGTAGTTTGAGGAACCGTTTTATCTGGTGTTGCACCAAGAGTTTGAGCCACGACAAAACCAATCATGGCCGGGACGATCAAGAAAAAAAACAATAAAGCGCGCCAAAATCTCATCGGCTTGATGCCTTCGGCTTACAAGCCTCTGCGCGCTCGCCCATACGATGGTCTCGCGTCATCGAATTCTTTCTTCAGAAAGAATAAGCCACATACCGACAACTCCAAGAAGAACATTCGGAACCCAGGCCGCAATAAAGGGAGGAAGCATCCCCATAATTCCCAGGGTTCGGCTAACTGAAAACAACGAATAATACACAAACAAGAGGAATACTGCCAGAGCCACACTGATGAAACGTCCGCCGCGTGGAAACCTTACGCTTAAGGGAATCCCGATTAAACTGGCGACAAGACATCCAAAGGGGAGACTAAATTTAAAATGAAAGTCAGTGGCAAGCGAACGCGTTGAAATTCCACTGGTTTTAAACAGATCGATTTGTTTGCGCAGTTCATCCGTGCTCATTTCAAAGGGCGTTTTTTGTGTGGAAACAAAATTGTCGGGATCAATGGTGATGGGAACAATCATCTCATCAAAACTTGCCTCATAACGGGTCAAACCCGACCCCGTGTATTGGTGAATGGACCCTTTCAACAAATGTAAATGCTTTCCATCATAGCTTGCCTGATCCGCCACGGTCATCCGCGGATAAGCCGCGTTTTCCGAGGGCTCGAAAATCATGACATGATAAAGCATTTTGTTCTTCTTGTCGACCGCTCCCACATAATAGACGGTGTTATTCGGCCCATGAATGAAAACATCGGGCTCCACAGGCGGAAGGGTTTGACGCATTAAGATCTCCCGGACAATCGTTTCCGATTGATGGGTAGCCCAAGGTGCAATTTTTTCGTTCGTGATGAAGGCCAAGACAACCAAGAGAAAGGCAAGAAACAAGATGGGGGCCACCAGACGAAAAAAAGTGACGCCACTGGTTCGTATCGCCATAATTTCATGATCGGATGCCATCCGGCCAAGGCCCAACAAGGTGGCAAACAGCATGGCCACCGGAAAAGTTAAGACTAAAATAGCGGGGATTCTTAGCAGCAGCATTTCTATGACCGCAAGAAAAGGAACTTGCTTATTTACAATCTGGTCGACCAGGAGGAAGATCATGTTAGCCACCATGAAGAGCACAAAGCCCCCTGCGGCCAAAAACATAGGGCCCAGAAGTTCTGACAAGATATAGCGGTCCGCTAATTTCATTAAAGTTAGTTTGTAAAGAAGTTTTTACAATTTTCTCTAGATTTTGTAAAAACCTTTTCACCTAAATCCTTGACTTTAAAACCCTTCATCCCTTATAATAGTAGAAGGGATTTTGTATCGATTCTTCGGGGGGAAGGGTGAGAAATGCTAGCTAGGGCGCCAAAACGCGATTTACCGGAAATTCTTGTCGAAGAGAAACTCATTACCGAACGCCAGCTAACCCGGGCGCTCGAACAGCAAAAGAAAACCAACGATAAACTCGAAAAAGTTCTCGTTCAACTGGGTTTCCTCTCAGAAAAAGAGATCACCGAAGTCTTGGGAAAACAGATGGGGGTCCAGTTCGTTGACGTGGAAACCTTCGCCCTGGAACCCGAAGTTCTCCATACGGTTCCCGAGCACTTGGTGCGGCGTTATAAAGTGATGCCGATTGCTCAAGTGGATAATAAGCTGACCCTCGCCATGGCGGATCCTCTGAATATCATCGCGATTGATGACATTCGCCTCGTGACCGGCTTCGATATTCAGCCGGTCATTGCCACTGAAGACTCGCTTGTCAAATTAATTGACCGGAATTTTGGCGCCACCGAGCTTCAAGAAGTGGAAGAAACCGTCAAAAACATGGCGGTTGCCGATGTTCCCGGGCTTGACGTTGTTCAAGAAGAAGAAGAAATCTCAATCGACAAGCTCAAAGCGATGGTGGATGAGGCCCCTATTGTTAAAGTGGTTAACCTTATCATTTCTCAGGCGATTAATGATAAAGCCTCCGATATTCATATCGAGGCTGAACCGAAACAAGTCAAAGTCCGTTACCGAATCGACGGGGTGCTTCACGACGTGATGAGCCCTCCTAAACATATTCAAGCCCCGATGATCTCCAGAATTAAGATTATGGCCAGCATGGACATTTCAGAACGGCGGCTTCCCCAGGATGGAAAAATCCACTTGCGGCATTCCAATCGTGAGTTTGACTTACGCGTCTCCACAATCCCCACCGTGTTCGGAGAAAAAGTGGTCATGCGTATCTTAGACAAGGGCTCCGTGATGCTGGGGCTCGAGAAACTGGGCTTCTCTCCGGAAACAAGAACAAGATTTGAAGACATGATTTCAAAACCTTATGGAATGATCCTCGTGACGGGGCCGACCGGTTCCGGAAAATCAACCACCTTATATTCTTGTTTGAATAAGTTAAATACCGGTGACAGGAATATCATCACCATTGAAGATCCGGTCGAATACCAATTAACGGGCGTCAATCAGGTTCAAACCAACGAGCGTGCCGGACTCCATTTTGCGACGGCACTTCGGGCGTTCTTGCGTCAAGACCCCGACATCATCATGGTCGGCGAAATCCGCGACTCTGAAACGGCGCGAATCGCTATTGAAGCCGCGCTCACCGGGCACTTGGTGCTATCGACGCTGCATACCAATGATTCTCCATCCGCCATAACCCGCTTGATTGAAATGGGAATCGAACCGTTTTTAGTGGCCTCGGCCGTGATCGGCGCCTTAGCCCAGCGGCTTGCGCGCGTCATTTGCCCGAATTGCAAAGAATCGTTTTCACCGCCTATAGAATCGATCAAAAAATTCGGACTGGGTGTTTATGCCGGAGAAGAAGTTAATTTCTTTAGAGGAAAAGGCTGTGACCACTGTAAGCGAACGGGATATCGAGGCCGGGCCGGAATCTATGAATTAATGACGATGAGTGAACGCATCCGGTCGTTGACACTGCAACGTGCCTCTTCAGCCGAAATTCGGAAGATTGGAATTGAAGAAGGAATGAGAACCTTGCAGGATGATGGCATTCGAAAGGTCTTGGATGGCGTAACCAGCATGGAAGAAATGCTCCGCGTCGTTTATACGGAGAGCCAATGAGAAAGACTATGCTTTTTAGAGACACTGCGAGGAGATATAAATGTCGGTAACCGAACCCGTTAGACTTGGCATGGATGACCTTCTGCGATTGACGGTTCAACGTGGAGCATCTGATTTGCATTTAACCGTGGGACTTCCTCCGATGCTGAGAATCAACGGGAAATTAACCCAAACCGAATTTCCCAGACTTTCGCCGGATGACACCAAACGGCTTCTTTATGGCATCCTCAACGATAAGCAACGTGAATTTTTTGAAAAACACTGGGATTTGGATTGCTCCCATGCCGTTAAAGGATTCGGCCGGTTTCGTGTCAACATGTATAAGCAACGGGGTGCCTTCGGCGGGGCATTCCGCGCGATTCCGAACACGATTCTATCCCGCGGCGAATTGGGCCTACCGTCAATTCTGGATGAGTTCGCCAATCGCCCTCATGGCCTTATCCTAGTAACCGGCGCCACCGGTGTGGGAAAATCAACGACCCTGGCATGCCTCATTGACGCGATCAACAGCACACGTTCCTGTCATATCGTCACCGTTGAAGATCCTATTGAATACGTTCATTATCACAAAAAGGCGATGATCAATCAACGCGAAGTATCCCAAGATACACAATCCTGGTCAGCGGCGCTGCGTGCCACTCTCCGTGAGGACCCTAACGTCATCATGGTAGGCGAAATGCGCGATCAGGAAACCATCACCGCAACCATTACAGCCGCCGAAACGGGACATTTGGTTCTCTCCACGCTTCACACCGTGGATTGCGCGCAAACCATCGACCGGATCATCGACGTCTTTCCGCCTCATCATCAACAGCAAATTCGAATACAGCTCGCCGCCGTGCTGGAAGCGATTGTTTCGATGCAGCTTATCCCGCACGCCAGCGGCGTGGGACGAGTGCCCGCCACAGAAGTCCTCATCGCGACATCCGCTATCCGCAGCCTGGTCCGTGAAGGGAAAACGCATCAGCTCTACTCCAGCATTCAAACGGGAGGAAAAGTCGGAATGCAAACCATGGACCAAGCGCTTCTTGATCTGTATAAGAGTAAATCGATAACCTTGGAAGAGGTTATGTTAAGAACCATCCATCCTGAAGAAATGAAACGCCTGATCGAATCCACGGGAAAATAACGTTCAATGCCGATTTATGCCTATGAAGCATTGAACCAGGAAGGCCTCCTGATTCGCGGCGTCATAGACGCGGAAACAAAACCTCTGGCGGTACAATTTCTTTCAAGCCAAGCGTTATCGGTTCAACGGATAAAACGGCAAAACTCCCTTCAAATCTTTTGGAGCAAACTCAAAGGCGTAAGCACGGCTCAGCTCGCTATCTTTACTCGGGAATTGGCGACACTGCTCAATGCGGGACTTCCTATCATCCGTGCTTTGGAAATTCTGACGAAGTCGGCGGAAAAGAGCCGGCTGACCGACGTTATGCTTTTAGTCCGTGAACACGTCCGGGCCGGAGACTCTCTTCATCGCGCTTTTTCACGGTATCCTGAAGTATTCAATCCCGTTTATCTTTCCCTCATTCAATCCGGAGAAATCTCGGGAGATCTTCAAAACGTTCTCGCGACGCTCTCCAATTTTTTGGATCGAGAACACGCGCTTCGCAAAAAGGTTAAAGCAGCGATGACCTATCCCTTTGTCGTCTTAATTTTTTGCGTGGTTCTGGCCCTCGGATTGACCATTTACATTCTTCCTAAGTTTGTCGAGATGTTTGAAGGACTTCAAGTGCGCATGCCGCTTCCAACCTTAGTCCTTATCTTTGTCGTAAACTGTGTCAGGAACCCTTATTATTTAATGGTTACCGTGACGGTCTTGTCGTTCAGCGCTTATACGATTTCGCGGTATCTCGCAACCCCGATAGGACGGCGCCAATTCGATCGGCTTTTATTAACCATGCCTCTTTTTGGTGCCATTAATCGTAAAATTGCTGTCTCGCGTTTTTGCAGAACCTTTGCCACGCTTTTTGCCAGCGGCATTCCGATTTTGCACTCCCTGGAAGTTCTGTATCAAGTCTCTGGAAATGTTATCATCAATGAATCGGTTGAACAGGTTCATGAAGCGGTCAAATATGGAAGCTCCATTTCCGCTCCCTTGGAGGAATCGGGTCTTTTCCCGCTGATGGTAACAAGCATGGTTCAAATCGGGGAGCAATCGGGGAACCTTCAAATGATGCTCGTAAAAGTCGCCGACTTTTACGAAATGGAAATCTCTTTGCAATTCGATTCCCTTGCAAAATTAATTGAACCGTTAATGATTGGTGTTATGGGTATTGTGGTCGGATTTGTGTTACTTGCGATTTTCTTACCGATTTATCAGCTTATTTCAAACTTTAAGTAGTGCGGAGGTCCCAGAGGGGTTTCACGGGGTAGACGAGAAGTTGCAATTCGGCGCAAAAACTGTTAAAATGGGCTAGGAGGTGGACTATGGGAGTAACGAGTTGGTATTGGCTTCTTGCTTTAGCGATGTTTCTTGTGGGAGAATCCTATCGGTTCTGATCGAATAAAGGGGGCTTCAGGGTATGGCAACGTTTATTTATCGGGCAAAAAGCGCTGACGGACGTTTAATTGAAGAAACGATTGACGCTGAAAATGAGCGTCTGGTTCGAAATGTTCTCCGTGAGCGCAAACTCACCATCATCTCCATTGAAAAGAAATCGGTTGCCGGTCTGCGATCCGATATTTTTTCAACATTAAAAAAATGGAAAAAAGTCAAAGAGCAAGCGCTGACCATCTTCAGCCGCCAATTTGCTACGATGATTAATGCAGGTCTCGCGATCGTGCGTTGCCTAGACATCTTGGCAGAACAAACGGAAGACGCCAAGCTTCAAGAAACACTAATCCTGGTTCGAAAAGACGTGGAAGGGGGTCAATCCCTTTCGGGCGCACTCGGGAAATACCCTGATGTTTTTTCAACGCTTTATGTCAGCATGATCAAAGCCGGAGAGCTTGGCGGTGTTCTCGACGAAGTGCTCGAACGTCTTGCCGGATTTCTAGAAAGCGATTTTACGTTAAAGAAAAAAGTGAAAGCGGCCATGACTTATCCGGTGGTCATCATGGTCATGGCAATCCTTATCGTGGCGTTTCTTGTGACCTTCATATTGCCAACCTTTGTAGATCTCTTTGAGGGCATGAATCTTAAACTGCCTTTACCGACCAGGGTCTTAATCGGCGTGACCAAAGGATCAAAAAACCCGGTCGCTCTCGTAGGAACGTTTATCTTTGTTGTCACCGCTTGGTATCTCTTTAAAAAATATGTAAAAACCCCGAGCGGGAAAAGAAATTTTGATCAATTCAAATTAGCCATGCCGGTCATGGGGCTTTTAAATAAGAAGGTTGCCATATCACGATTCTGCCGGACCCTTGGAACGCTCTTAAGTTCCGGCGTGCCCATTATGCAAGCCCTCGAGATCGTCGGAAAAGCCTCCGGAAATGAAGTGATCGCCGACACAGTGTCCAAGGTGAGAGACAGTATTCGGGAAGGTGAAAGTATTGCCGGACCGCTGGCGGATTCCGGAATGTTTCCGCCGATGGTGACACAAATGGTGGCGGTTGGAGAAGAAACCGGTAATCTGGATGCCATGCTCTCTAAGATCGCGGACTTTTACGATACCGAAGTTGAATATCTGCTTTCGTCTCTCACCTCGCTACTTGAGCCGATCATGATTTTAGGGATGGGAGGAATTGTCGGCTTTATCGTCATTGCCGTCTTTCTTCCGCTCTATCAACTCATCGGAAAGTTTACAGGCTGATCGAAGAGCATCCCCTCTTACCGACGTACCGGGGAAAAAAAGACCCCTCGCTTCGCGATTCTCTGGTGGCTCATTACACGCCGCTGGTTCAGTCTTTGGCGAAACATTTTTACGGACGGGAATCGATGGAGGATTTATTTCAGGTCGGAACCATCGGCTTAATAAAAGCGCTTGAAAATTTCGATCCCAACCGAAATGCCGCCTTCTCAACCTTTGCCCGGCATCATATTCTGGGTGAACTCCGTCATTATCTTCGCGACAAAGTCGGCTTAATTAAGCCGCCCAGATGGCTGAGATATTTAACCTATCAAGTGTTGTCCGAGAAGGAAAGATTGCTCCAAAAGCTTGGACGCGAACCAACCACCGCCGAGATTGCCGAAGGGTTAAACCTTCACGAAGACGGAGTCACGGAGGTTCTTTCAATGAATGCCTCCCTGATCCTAACTTCTCTTGACGACACCGACGAGATGGGATTTGATTCCATTCAAAATAAAATCAAATCGGTCCGGCAAGCCAGTTTTCAACTACCGATTGAAGATCGTATTGTACTTGAAAAGGCGCTGGAAAAGCTCCTAAAAATCGAGCGGAAAGCGATCGACCTCTTCTTTTATCAAGATTTAACTCAAACTGAAATTGGTCAGCAACTTCATCTTAGCCAGCGGGCCGTGTCACGCTTAATTGCACGGGGTCTTCGAACCTTGAAAAGTCTCTTGACCAAAGATTTATGGTGATTCAAGTCCTCACTTCATGGTCTTAGTCTATCCAATTTAATGATGTTTAATGATGAAAAAGTGATTGGGCGGCATCCACCAGAACGTCGGAACCAAAAGCCAGGAAGAGTCCCACCAACATCCCGGAAGCCACAACCACATGGCTGCCCTTAGAGCGCCCGATGTGGGAGAGCTCCCCAATGACATAAAAAATTGCGCCAGACGCCAGGGCAAGACAAAATGTTTCAAGCATCGGGTGTTTAAACGATTCACCGATGACCGTTCCGATCACTGTGGGTCCACCGCCAATCATGCCAAGCCAAAACAGAAAGGGCAAGCTGGGCTTTTCCCCGGCAAGGGGAGAGATAATTCCGAAACCTTCCGTCGCATTATGCAGCGCAAAGCCGACGACCAAAAGAAAGCCAAGGGCCATCGCTCCTTTCATTAACTCTTGCCCGATAGCCAAACCCTCGCTAAAATTATGAAGTCCGATTCCAATCGCAATAATCAGGGCTAAACTCTTGGGATCATGGCTTCCAGTTCGTATCCATCGTTTCTCGAAGAAGACCAGTCCCAAATAAGCTCCGGCCACACCTAAGATAAGAATGATCATGGCTGGAAAACCATTTTGCAGAAAAAGATGATGGGTTAGAGAGTCAAAAACACGATCTTTGGTATCATCAAACGCCTTTGACAAAATATCGATCAGAATAAAAAACAAAACACCCACCGAGAGCGCATTCGCGAATGTCCTGAAATTCTTGGATGTTACAAACGCAAATGGAAGTCCTAAATAGATGGTAAAACCCGCTAAACATCCAAGCAAGACAATGGATGAGAAAGAAAGATGGCTCAATTTTCTACTCCTTTACAGGATGAACAATAACCATAAATTTCGTGATTGTGATGTGTTGGAACAAAATTATATTCCGCGCATATTTCCTGTTGAAGATCTTCGATTTGCTGACGATAAAACTCCATAATCTTTCCACAGCGTTTGCAAATTAAATGGTCATGATGCTGAACTTTGTACATTGGCTCGAAGTGAAGACGCTCGTCCCCCAAGGGAAGCTCCCGGGCCAAATGACAGTCCCCCAGCAATTTTAGCGTACGGTAGACAGTGGAATAGCCGATGTTCGGATCGAGTTTTCGAATGCGTTGATAAAGTTCTTCCGCGCTCAGGTGCCATTCCGCTTGAAGAAAATAGTCCAGGATAAAGCGCCGCTGAGGAGTTAACCGTAGCGCTTTTTGCTGCAGATACTTTTCGAATATCTCGCGGGCTTTTTCGATGCTGTCCGGGGGTGCGGCGAATTTGGACTGTTCCATCAGTTTCCGTCTTCCCGAGCAGGAGAGGGTTCTCCTTTCAGCCCTGGAAGAGGTCTTCCGTGAAGACCAGCAGCTTGCAAATTCGCGAAATCATCGCCGAAGCTGTTGCTTTTCTCGAGTTGCACCATGTCCCCTCCCCTCGCCTCGAAGCCGATATTCTTCTCGCGCATGTTTTGGAATTCGAACGTGTGGAACTTTATAAAAATCCTGACCGCCCGTTAACCGTTGAAGAGCATCAACAGTTTTTCAACCTTTTGAAACAACGCGCCGAGGGCGTACCAAGCGCTTATTTACGCGGAAAAAAAGAATTTTTCTCCAGAACATTTTACGTGGGACCAGGCGTCCTAATCCCACGCGCTGAAACGGAACAGCTCGTAGAAGCGGGCCTTCAAGTCCTTCAGGACACACATTGTCAAGGTCCCCCCCTTGACAATGTGTGTCCTGATATCCTGGACCTTGGGACTGGAAGCGGCGCAATCATTATCTCACTGCTTCTCGAGCGGCCGGACGCAAAAGGCTTCGCGGTCGAGCGTTCCCTTGAAGCCTTGCATTATGCATCGAAAAACAGTTTAACTCACGGCGTAACAGATAGGCTCCATCTTATACAGGGAAACCTCTTCGACCCCGTCGAGCCAAAGACTCGATTCGATCTCATTGTCGCCAACCCCCCGTATATTCCGACTGATAAAATTCCGTCTGAACTGAAGTTTGAGCCCCAAGAAGCTTTTGACGGCGGTCCCGACGGTTTACAATATTACCGTCAAATCCTTGGGAAAGCCTGGACGTACTTAAAGCCCAACGCTTTTTTAATCTTGGAAATTGGGATAGAAAGCTTACCGGGAGTAGGAACCATTTTCTCTCAATATTCCGATAAATATGATGGCCCGCTTTATCAAAAAGATTTTGCCGGGATTGATCGAATCGTTATTCTCAAGGCTAAACCATGACCCGGACCAGAATTGCAAAGATCGACCCCAACTCTCCTGACGATGGCTTAATTCGTGAAGCCGTGAAATTGATGATGCAAGGATTTCCGATTGCATTTCCCACCGAAACCGTGTACGGATTGGGAGTGTGTGCTCGCAGCCCCAAAGGAATTGAAGCTATCTATGCCATCAAAGGAAGATCTCAAGGAAAACCCTTGCAACTCATGATTTCTGATTTGGACATGTTGAAACTCGTTATCAAAACTATTCCTGATAAAGCTACCCCGCTCATGGAAAAATATTGGCCCGGTCCTCTCACGATCATTTTTAAAACCAACACAACATTTGCTGCAGCGCAACAACGAGCAACGGTTGCTATCCGCTATCCAAACCATCCCATTCCGCTTTCCATCATCAGGCGTTTGGAAAATCCGCTGGCAGCCACCTCCGCGAACCTTTCAGGACGGCTATCGCCGCGCAGGGCTGTCGAGGTTTTCGAACAGCTCGATGGGAAGATTCCGCTGATTCTCGACGGGGGAAGTTGCACGGTCGGACAAGAATCGACCCTAGTAGACATGACCTTGGAAAAACCTAAAATCGTCCGACAAGGAGCTCTTTCTGCGGAAGAACTAAGCCCTTATCTATCATGAAAAAAGTCCTCTTTGTTTGTTCCGGAAACACCTGTCGCAGCCCCATGGCCGAAGGGTATCTTAACTTTCGTTTAAAAAAAGATGGAAGCGACAAGGAATGGACAGCGATCTCCGGGGGTTTGCACACGATGTCCGGGCTCCCCGCCCACCCGCAGTCTAAAGAGTGCGCCGAAGCCGATCACATCGACCTTTCCGCCCATCGCAGTCAGCCCATTACGGAAAACCTTGTGAACGATTCCTCGCTGATTTTTACGATGACATCCGAGCATAAAAGGGAACTTTTGGAGCACTTCCCAGAGGCACAATTAAAAGTTTACTCCTTTAAGGAATTGCCATCCATTAAACGCGATATTCCTGATCCGATCGGCCTGGGAACCGATGTCTATCATCACGTCTATGAGGATATCAAAAAGGGCGTCGATGAAATCCATGAAATGATTATCAAAAGGGAAAGCCCGACACAACGCGAATAAACCAACGTCAAATACCCTGAACTCAGGGAACGGTTCCCTCCCACCTTCACCTTGGTTCATGGATCTTAGGAGGTTTTTATGATAACCAAGGAGGACAAAGAAAAACTTATTTCCAGTCACCGCAAGCATGACACCGACACCGGTTCGCCTGAAGTGCAGATTGCGCTTTTAACGGCACGCATCAATGATCTCACCGAGCATTTGAAGACCCATGCGAAAGATCACCATGGAAGGCGCGGTCTTTTGCTGATGGTTGGAAAGCGTGAAGGTCTGAAAAATTACCTCAAGAAAAAAGACATTGAGCGGTATCGCGCGATTGTGGAACAACTCGGATTACGAAAATAATCACTTAAGGAGAAATGATGCAAGCATTTGAAATGAACCTTGCGGGCAGACGCCTGCGAATTGAAACCGGCCAACTGGCAAAACAAGCCAGCGGCGCGGTTCTCATATCTTATAATGAAACGGTGGTGCTCTGCACCTGTGTGGGCGCAGACAAGCCGAGAGAAGGAATCGATTTTTTCCCGCTCACGGTCGATTACGAGGAAAAGCTTTACGCTGCAGGAAAAATTCCCGGCAGCTGGTTTAGAAAAGAAGGAAGACCGACCGAAAAATGTATTTTAACGAGCCGCTTGATTGATCGTCCGATTCGCCCGCTCTTCCCCGAAGGATGGAGAAACGACGTTCAAGTGATGGCGAGTGTCATGAGCGCCGACCTTGAAAATGATCCCGATATCCCCGCCCTGATTGGAGTTTCCGCCGCCTTGTGCCTTTCCGATATTCCCTTTGGAGGGCCCATTTCCGCGGTCCGGGTCGGCATGATTAACGGCGAGTTTATCATTAATCCGACCACCGCACAACGGGGAGAATCGACACTTGACTTGGTGGTGGCCGGAACCAAAGAGGCCGTCACGATGATCGAAGCCGGCGCCGCTGAGATTAGCGAAGCCGACATGATGCGCGCGATTAAAGCCGCACATGAAGTAATCCAAGAAATTTGCCGATTTCAAGAAGAATTATGTAAAGCCGCCGGCAAGAAAAAACAGAATGTCGTGCCGCCGGCTCCTAACACGGAACTCGAAGCGATCATGCGGGAGAATTTCACCTCCAAAATCGATCAAGGTATGGTCATCGTTGATAAAAAAGAACGAAGCCGTGCCATGGATGCCGTCAATAAGGAACTGGCCTTACAGCTCCTCACCGAAAAATATCCTCCCGAGTTGCAAGCCCGATTGAAGCCCATTCTTGAAGATGAAAAAAACCGCGACTTTAGCACCATCAAGGAAAAAATCGTGGAAGAACGGCTTTGTCATTTGATTGTTAAAGAACATCGCCGTCCCGACGGACGGAAGTTTGATGAAATTCGCCCGCTCTCCGCACAGGTTGGATTACTGCCGAGAACGCATGGTTCCGCCTTATTTACACGAGGACAGACTCAACTTATCGCTAACATTACGCTGGGCGGTCCGGACGAAGAGCAATCGCTGGACGGCCTTCTTCCGGAGGAAAAGAAACACTTTCTGCTCCACTATTACTTCCCGTCTTACAGTGTCGGCGAAGTAAAACCTAACCGAGGTCCAGGACGCCGCGAAATCGGTCATGGAGCGTTGGCGGAACGAGCTCTTGAATACATGCTTCCCTCCCGCGAAAACTTTCCATACACCATTCGTGTAGTTTGTGAAGCGGTCGAATCCAATGGATCGACCTCAATGGCAAGCGTTTGCTCTGGTTCTTTGGCGCTTTTTGACGCCGGAGTCCCGATGAAAAAACCGGTAGCCGGAATTGCCATGGGGCTTGTCCATGTCGGAAAAGAATTTGTGGTATTAACCGACATTCAGGGCCTGGAAGATCATCTTGGCGATATGGATTTCAAGGTTGCGGGAACTCAGGATGGAATTACCGCGCTACAATTGGATATCAAGCTCACCGGCGTGTCAATGGAAGTGCTCGAGAAAGCGCTCAACCAAGCGAAACAAGCTCGACTTCATATCCTCGAGGTCATGCACCGAACTTTGGCGGCTCCACGACCTGATCTTTCAAAGTATGCTCCTCGCATCTTGACCATCATGATTCATCCTGACAAAATTAAAGACGTCATCGGCCCCGGCGGAAAAATGATTCATAAAATCATTGAAAAGACCGGCGTTAAAATCGATATCGAAGATGACGGCCGGGTCTTTATTGTCACCCCCAACGCTGAAGCGGCGCAAAAGGCCAAAGCGATTATTGAAGACATTACCCGGGAAGTCGAAGTCGGCAAAGTGTATCACGGCAGAGTGACGCGTCTCATGAACTTTGGCGCCTTTGTTGAAATTTTCCCCGGAAAAGAAGGGTTGGTTCACATTTCGCAAATCGGTCCCGGACGCGTGGAACGTGTGGAAGACGTGCTTTCCGTGGGTGATGAAATCGACGTCAAAGTAATCAAAATCGATGAACAAGGAAGAGTTAACCTAAGCAAAAAAAGTGTGGATGGAGGCGATGACGAACCTTCCGAACCCCAGCCAAACGGATCTGACCGCGGCTATCAATACCGCGGCGGACGAGGAGGGGATCGCGGTGGTGATCGAAATCGCGGAGGCGATCGGGGCCGTTCCCGAAAACCAGCCGGCCACCATTAGTTTCACCGATGGCCCAATCGATCGGATTGTTTGGCGGAACGTTTAATCCGATTCACAACGGCCATCTGATATTAGCTGAAGAAGCCAGGATCCAGCATCGTCTGGATCTTGTTTTATTTATCCCGAACTTCATCCCGCCGCACCGAACCCATCCAGCCCTCGAAACTTCCGCCGAACTCCGCTATATGATGACTGTTTTTGCGACCGTATCAAACCCGTTTTTCTCGGTCTCGGATATCGAAATTAAACGGCAAGGACTCTCGTATACCGTCGATACCGTCTTGGAACTGAAAAGACAAAATCCTGAAAACCGTTATTCCCTGATTACCGGCGCCGACGCCCTCACACTTCATCGCTGGCATCGCTTCAAGGAGCTTCTAGAGGCTGTGGAATCCTTGTTGGTGGCGGACCGTTCAACTGAAGGAAGAGATGCCGTTGCCGAGAAATTAAAACAAGAGAACCCAGGGCTTGTGGAAAAACTAAAAGCAGTCACCATGACCCCTGTGGCCGTTTCCTCCACGGAAATCCGGGAACGCATTAAAAACGGGAGCGGCATCCGATATTTAGTGCCGGAAAGTGTAGAACAATTCATTGAAAGAAACCTTCTATACCGTTCAACTTGAACCGCCAAAACGCAAGACTTCCCGCGGCAGAAAGATTTTATTCATTTGTCTTATTATGGCCTTCTTGGGCATTGCTGCAGGACTTTTTGTCGCGCTAAAGGTCAGTGAACGCTACTCTATTTCCGAACCCTCGTGGGAGACTTCACTGCGGGTCGTCGTCGATCCGCGATCTGTTTTCTCCGATAAAAGTGTACTCTATGTTCTAGTTCTTGGAACCGATTACAATTATACCAATCGCGACATCATGTACACTAAGGATGTCCGCTCTGACACAATGCTTTTGACTCGCTTGGATCTCGACAATAAAAAAATCCGCATCTTAAGCATTCCGCGCGACACAAGGGTCAACATTCCCCATGACGGGTGGGATCGGATTAATTCAGCTTTTGCGATTGGCGGACCGAAACTTTCAGAAGAAGTGGTTCAAAATCTTTTAGGAATTCCCATTGATTACTATGTCCGGATCAAGGAGCAAGGATTAAAAAATTTGGTGGACGCTATCGGGGGCATCAATATTGATGTGGAGAAGGACATGAATTATGTGGATCATTGGGGACATCTCAACATTCACCTTAAAAAAGGCTACCAGCACTTAAATGGAGAGAAAGCCGCGGAATACTCCAGATTTCGTCATGACGAGATGGGAGACTACGGAAGAATCGAGCGCCAGCAAAAAGTCATCAAAGCGATCGAACACCGCCTCACTCAGCCGGCCGCCATCGCAAGACTCGGTGAAATTATCCGAGTTGCCAAAGAAAATATTGAAAGCAATCTTTCCTTTACCCAATTGGCATCCCTCGGCAATCTTTTTAAAAACAGTTCGCTTAGCAGCGTCGAAACGATGACGCTTCCCACTCTCCCCAAAGATATTTTAGAAGGCAAATATTGGGTCAGTTACGTGGAAATGCAACCCGAGGAAGCCAAACGGATGATCGACAAATTTACGGCGGCGGAAGTGCCGAAAGTGATGCAAAGCACACCGCTTCTTAGGGTTGAGGTATTGAACGGTTCGGGCGCGGACGGAAAAGCGCAAGAAGTGGCGGAATTGCTGCGCTCGAAAGGGTATTTAGTCGCCCGGGTGACCAATGCGGATAACTTTGATTACCATGAGACGGAAATTATCGACCATACCGGTCAAGGACAAGGAAGCGTGATCGCTCAAATTATACAAAAAGGCAAAACCATGAGCGTTCCACAGGATCCCCGCCAAATTGATATTACGGTCATTGTCGGCCGGGACATGTAATGGAAAATCTTTTTTATCAAGCGGCAAAAAAAGCCTGCATCACTGCGCTTGAAAAACACGGGAAAGATCCTCTTCTTATTCATCTTGATACGTTTTCAAGCATTGCCGATTACATCGTGATTATCAGTAGCCGATCCAGTGTCCATGGCAGAGGACTTGCCGATGCCATTACCGATGCGCTGATGGAATTTCCAATCCGGAGACGAGGAATTGAACAAGATCCCGGAGGGCTCTGGATTCTTCTTGACTATTACGGACTGGTCATTCACATCTTTGACGAGGATGAACGCCGGTATTACAACTTAGAGCGGCTTTGGAAGGATGCGAAGGTGGAAGTTTTTAAGGAGGAGAATCTGGTAACTAGTTTTTAGCTGGTTAATTTGTCCCGGCAAGGAGATATAGCATGGCTGAAGAGCCCAAAAATCAACCTGAAGAACCTGATAAAGTCCCTATTCGGGATCTCATGAACATTCAAGAAACGATGAACGACCTTTTTAAAGATCTTTTTTCCGGGAAACTCGCCAAGAGCGTGTTAAGCACCGATTCATGGCTTCCCCTCGTTGATATTTATGAAAATAAAGACGCCATTTATATTCTCATGGATATCCCGGGGATGACCCCGAAGGATATCGACATTACCGCGACCCCCGAAAATATCATTGTAAAAGGCGAGAGAAAAGCGGCCAAGGAAATCAGCGATGAAGATTTCATTTTAAGGGAACACTATTATGGGCAGTTTTCCCGATCGATTCCCCTGCCTTACCCGGTAAAACCCAGAGATATTAAAGCCACCTATAAGGACGGAACCTTGGAACTGCGGCTTCCCAAAAGCAAAACCGGCCGCGGAAAATCGGTCCGGATTGACGTAGAATGACATTTAAACAGCAAGTATCGAATTTAATTCTTGCTTTAATCGCCGGGATTATCGGCTCCGTGATAACGCTGCATTTTTACGCCAGTCGAGAGTCAGGATCCAGTGTCGTTTCGCTTTCCAACGGATCTCCAACCATTCTTTATAGCGATAAAGCCAACGTTGTGAATGCCGTGAAAAAACTCGGTCCAGCCGTCGTCAATATCAATACCGTCTCGATTACTCAACCGAGTTTTCCGGGCGGCGTGGATAATTTTTTTCGGGATTTTTTCGGTCAAGATCCGTTTCAACCGTTTTCACATCCCTATAAAACTGAAGGAGCCGGCTCCGGAGTTATTATTGACAAAAGCGGATTGGTGGTCACGAACGAACATGTCATTCACAAAGCAAACCAAATCACCGTGACGTTGATTGACAACCGCAAATTTCAGGGAAAAGTGATTGGCTCGGACCCTCTTTCCGATCTGGCTGTCGTAAAAATCAACAATCCACCCAAGGATTTACCGGTAGCAAATCTGGGAGACTCCGATCACTTGCAAATCGGTGAATGGGTCGTCGCCATTGGGAACCCTTATGGATTTAAAAATACGGTCACGGTTGGCGTGTTAAGCGCTACCGGCCGCTCGATTGTAGGCGAGGACAAACAATATCAAGATCTCCTCCAAACGGATGCCGCGATTAATCCCGGGAACTCCGGCGGCCCCTTGGCAGACTTGTCAGGCTCCGTGATCGCCATCAATACCGCCATTATCCCGTTTGCTCAGGGGATTGGCTTTTCAATTCCTGTCAATTTGGTCAAACACGTGGTCACACAATTAATTAAAACCGGTCATATGCAATGGCCCTATTTCGGAGTTGCCTTGGAGCCTGTCACTCCCCAAGCAGCAGCCTATTTTAAAGCGCCTTCTACACTGGGTGCTATCGTCGCAAAGGTTATGCCCGGATCTCCCGCTGAAAGCGCGGGGATCGAGCGGGGCGACATTGTCGTTGCCATAGCGGGCCAAACGTGTGAAAATCCGGATGACGTAACCCATGCCATCCATAAACATAAAATCGGAGAAGTCGTACCCATGAAACTCTATCGTCACGGAAAAGAAATCGACTGCCAAGTCACCCTCGGCGCCCGCACCGAACGCTAACCCAAAATTAGGGACACACCACTAATATTTACAATTTAGAAACAATTGTTGATACGAATTGTAAATATTAGTGGTGTGTCCCTCTTTATTACAGTTTGTCTGGGAGTTGGTTGAAGCCGGTGGCCATCGGATGGTGCCCTAGAACTTCGTACCAAGTGGTGGCGTGCAGCACTTCGTCGGCCATGATCATGGCGGTGGCGTCTTTCAGCTTATCGTTGTGGAGCAAGCCCACTGCATTCATGTATGCTTGGGCCGCGCCGCGCTCCAAAGAGTAGGCATATCGCGCAATATCCGCGGGGCTGGCAAGCTTAACGCCTAGATCGTATTTCTTTTCAGCCGCCTGGGGCGTTCCACCAAGACTTTTGATCGCTCCGGTAAGAATATCTGAATGTCCTTGATGGCTGGCACGAAAAAGTGTGGAAAGCTCCTTGGCTTTCGTTTTTAAAAGGCCGCTGTCAAGCGCTGCGGTATAAGCATAAATTGCTTTGTATTCCGCGGTTAGGGCACCCTCTAAAATTTGAACGTCCGACGGATTACCGCGGGCCACCATTTCGGCGACCAATGTTTTTTCAGCCGCAGTTCCTAATTTCACCGCTTGCGACAATCCTAATGTTCCGGCCACTGCAAAAGCCGCTTTTACAAACTCTCTCCTATCCATTAATATTGCCTCCTATTTTGAATAAAAGTATGAACCGAGTATACTCAATGTTGTTTTTCGTTCACTCCATGAAGGAAATTTCCCTCTTTTTCACCAAAGTCCATCTGTGACGAAACCTCGCGCACTCCTCAGCGTTTACGACAAACGTAATTTGGAAACCTTAGCGAAAACTTTGTCTGACAACGGATATGAACTGGTCAGCTCCGGTGGAACCGCGAAAGCACTGGAAGCCTGTGGCTTGAAACTGACCCCTGTCGAATCGATCACCGGAAATCCGGAAGCATTTGATGGCCGGATGAAAACCCTCAGTTTTCAGATTGAGTCGGCGATACTTTTCGATCGGGATAACCCGGTCCATCAAAAAGAAGCGTCAGCCTTAAAAATATCTCCGATTGATATTGTGGTCTGCAATTTTTACCCGTTTCAAAAAGCGGTGGAGGAAAAACAACCGTTACAACAAGCCATAGAATTGATTGATATCGGCGGACCCGCCATGGTTCGCGCCGCGGCGAAAAACTTTCGTCACGTAACCGTTCTCGTTGATCCCAGTGATTATGCGGAAGTAGAAAAAGCTCTAAAAGAAAAAAAGAGTCTCCCCTATTCGCTTCGTGAGTCTCTCGCAGCGAAAGCATTTCGAATGACCGCCGATTATGACTCGCAAATTGACACGTATTTTTCTCAATTTCAAAATGAAAAAGTCTTGCGACTGCGTTTCAGCGGCGGAGAGGCACTGCGTTACGGAGAAAATCCTCATCAAGAAGGAACGGTCTATTGGTGCAAAAGTCCGGATCCGATGGCGCTCCACAAGCTTACGCAGCGTTCCGGCAAAGAACTTTCGTTTAACAATTGGCTCGATGTCGATGCCGCATTGCGAGTCTTAGCGCGCCTGGGTGGAACAGAAGCCGCCGGAGTCATCATAAAGCACGCCAACCCCTGTGGAACGGCATTAGGCAACACGATTGAAAGCGCTTTTGAAAAGGCTTGGGAAGGTGATCCGGTCGCTTCATTCGGCGGGATTGTCGCCTTGAATCGGCCGATAACCCATGCACTTGTCGAAAAAATCCTCACCGAAAAAAAATTCATTGAAGTCTTGATCGCTCCCGCCATTGAAGACAAGCCGCTGGAGATTTTATCCGAACAAAAGAAAAATTGGATTGTCTTGACCAATGCCGCGCTATTAAATCCGGATTTCTCGCCGGTACCCGAGTACGATATCAAAAAAATTCGCGGAGGCGTCTTGATTCAACAACCCGACACAGCCGTCATCACGGAAAAGGATCTGGAAATCACATCGAAGCGAAAACCGACCGAGTCAGAAATCCGCGATCTTTTGTTTCTTTGGAAAATCGTTCAGGAAACAAAATCGAATACGATTGCAATTGCTAAAAACAATCAGTTACTTGGATCTGGCGCCGGGCAGCAAGATCGTGTCAGAGCCTGCAAATTGGCCCTGGAAAAAGCCGGCGAAAAAGCAAAGGGCGCTGTGGCCGCTTCCGACGGTTTTTTCCCTTTCCCAGATGGTCCGGAGATTTTAATAAATGCCGGCATCACCGCGATCCTACATCCAGGAGGTTCGATGCGGGATTCAGAAACAATCCAATTGTGTGATAAACATGGCGTGGCACTGGCCACGACCAAAGGCGTCCGCGCCTTTAAACATTGATGAGACTCGCAAGGAGGAACTTATGACTACTGAACAACAAATTGCCGAAGGAAAAACGAAAGTTATTCTCGCTTCGGACAAACCGAATCTCGTTTTGATTCGAAGTAAAGATCAAATTACCGCCGGGGACGGCGTAAAAAAAGACCAAATCGGAAACAAAGGCATTTATGCTAATAAAACCACTTCCAACGTCTTCACTTTTCTAAATGTCTGCGGCATCGAGACCCATTTTGTGAAACCGGTTGATGACCGGGCTTTTTTGGCAAAATCATGTGACATGATTCCGCTGGAAGTCGTTGCGCGACGGTTTGCTTTTGGATCTTACCTTAAACGCTATCGAGGAACGCCGGAGAAACATCTATTCGGTCCTCCATTAATCGAGTTTTTCTTGAAAGACGACGCCAATCATGATCCGTTCATGGAACCCTTTTTGATTCTTGAGGAAAAGATTACCAGTCGCAACAAAAAAACAATTACAAAAGAACATCTCGAGCGCATGGAAACGCAATGCCGTTTAATTTTTGAGATTTTAGAGCGCGCCTGGGCCACACAAGACGTGACCCTGGTCGATTTAAAAATTGAATTTGGGTTTGATGACAAAGGAAATTTAATTCTTTCCGATGTGATTGATAACGATTCATGGCGCATTTGGCCTCATGGCGAAAAGGCGCAAATGAAAGACAAGCAAGTCTATCGCAACCTCGAGAAAGTAACTCAAGAAGCGCTGAGTGCTATTGAGGCTAACTATCGCGACGTCGCGCTGGCCACCGAGCAATTTCTGAAGCCGGTCGACGGGAAAGCGATTATCCTGCTCGGTTCGAAAAGTGATGAAAAATTCATTGAGCCGATGGTCCAAACCTTGGTCAAATACGAAATCCCGGCCGATGTGGTTGTCTGCTCCGCACACAAAACCACGGCGAAGCTTCTCACCCTACTATCTTCCTTGGAAGGGCTGGGCCATCCGCTCGTTTTCATCGCGGTGGCGGGACGCTCAAACGGCCTCGGCCCGGTAACCGATGGGAACACCTCCTTCCCTGTCATTAATTGTCCGCCATTAAGTGAAAAATTCTCTGGACAAGAAGTTCTTTCATCCATGTACTTGCCCTCAGGACTCAGCTGTGTGACGATTCTTGATCCGCAGTCTGCGGCGTTAGCGGCGGCAAAAATGCTTGCAATTTCCTCCCCGGTTCTTTGGGGAAAACTCCGTGTCATGCGTTCCAATTGGTAAAACTTGGAACTACTGGAATCGATGTTCCTCGGCTTTTTCTTGGAACCGGAACTGGCGATCAGCGTGGAGATTGCATCCAGGCGAAGACGGCTCCTGAAGAATACGCGCTTCTTTTAAAAGAAGCGTATCAGCAAGGGCTTAATTTCTGGGATACATCGGATGATTACGGAACACATCCACATGTTCGGTTGGGGATGCAAGGCATTGCGCGGGAAGATCTTATTATTGCCACAAAAACCTACGCGAGCACAGAAAATGAAACTCGAGAAAGCGTTCAAAAATCCCTTAAAGAACTGGGAACCCCCTATGCCGATATCCTTCATATCCATTCGGTTGACTCACTCGATCTCTATGAACAAAAAATGAGCGGGGCGCTTCGCGGACTTCTTCAAGAAAAAAAAGAAGGGCGGATTAAGGCGATAGGTCTCAGCACCCACACGATCGCCGTTTTGGAGAAAGCCGTGGAACATCCGGAACTCGATGTCATCATGACCAACTTTAACAAATATGAAGTGCACATGGACGCCAGTTTGGAGTGGTACACACGGTGCCTAATAAAGGCTTACGAAAATGGCAAAGGAGTTTTGGTGATGAAAACGATTGGCGAAGGACAGCTTCATGATAAAGCCAAAGAGTCGATTCAATATAACCTCTCGCGACCGTTTATTCATAGTGTTTGCATCGGTATGACACAACGACGCGATTTCATCGAAAGCTTAGAGGTAATCCGCGAATTGGACTAGAATTGGGCATTGAAATCTATGGAAGACAACTCATTTCCGCATATTGTTAGGAGGAATCCCGTGAAGCAAGCTCAACGCTTTTTTACGTCAGAATCTGTCACCGAAGGACATCCAGATAAAGTCGCCGATCAAATATCGGATGCCATATTAGACGCACTGTTACAGCAAGATCCCGACAGCCGCGTCGCCTGCGAAACACTGGTCTTGACCGGCATGATTCATGTCTGCGGACAAATCAGTACTAATTCATACGTCGACATGAACAAAGTGATTCGCCAAACCATCAAAAAAATTGGATACCTCGACGCCACGGCGGGCATGGATGCCGAGACCTGCGGGGTTTGTCTTTCCATTGATGAACAATCTCCGGACATCGCAATGGGCGTGGACAAAGCGCTTGAAGCAAAACAAGGCGAAATGCCGACCGATGCGGTTGAATCCGTCGGTGCCGGCGACCAAGGGATGATGTTCGGTTATGCGTGCAAAGAAACGCCCGAACTCATGCCGCTTCCGATCACGCTGGCCCATCGATTAGTGCAAATGCTTTCCGCCAATCGAAAAAATAATTCCCTCCCCTATCTTCGCCCGGACGGAAAATCACAAGTCACCATTCAATATGACGGCGACAAACCTGTGCGCGCGGAAGCGATTGTTCTCTCCGCGCAACATCAACCGGATATCCCGTTGGATGTGATTCGCCAAGATATTATTGAACGAGTGATTGGCCTTGTCATTCCTGAAAATTTTATCGACAAAAAAACAAAAATTTACGTCAACCCAACCGGACGGTTTGTCATCGGCGGACCTCTTAGCGATGCCGGCCTTACCGGTCGAAAAATTATCGTTGACACTTATGGCGGCATGGCTCGCCATGGCGGCGGCGCTTTCTCCGGAAAAGATCCGACAAAAGTGGATCGTTCAGCCAGCTACATGGCCCGTTACGTCGCAAAAAATGTTGTGGCAGCAGGTTTAGCCGATCGCTGCGAAGTTGCGATTTCATATGCTATCGGCGTCGCACATCCTATGCACGTGGCCGTTGAAACCTTCGGAACCGAGAAAATCGATCCGGAAAAAATCGCGAAACTGGTTAAAGACCACTTTGACATGCGTCCAGGCGCCATCATTCGAGACTTGAAACTGAAACGCCCGATCTATCTCCCCACGGCTGCATACGGACACTTCGGCCGGCCGGAACTCGATTTACCCTGGGAAAAGATCGACAAAGCGGAAACTCTTCGAAAAGCCGCCGGCATCACCGAACACCTCGCCGTCGTTAAGTAAGGAGAATTTTTTGGAGCAAAAAGTTCGAAAAATATTTATAACGCTGACCGCCCTCGTTGTCAGCGTTTTTCTTTTCGTGTCGTGCACGAAAAGCGGCAATCTCGGCGGCGCATCATCGAGTAACGGATCGTTCAGCGGTTCCATCAACGGCTCGGTGAACGGTGGACTTACTGGCGTCGCCAACGCCACGGTCACCCTGATGATTGCCGGCAGTAGCTCCCCGTTAGCAACGACCACCACCGCCTCCGATGGATCGTTTAATCTCACCTTCACCAATCCCGGAGGCAACAGTCTTCTCTACCTCGTTTCTAACGGTGGCAACGCCGGCGGAGGGACCAACACCAACAATCAGTTTCTCGCCATTGCCGGCACCACAGCGGCGCCCATGTCGTCTCAACACATCAATGAACTAACGACCTCCGCGACAGAATTAGTCACATTCAATTTCGGAATTTTGAATGATTCGGGAGGAGCCATCAGCTTGAATGCACCTGCCAACACCTCCGGAATTAGCAATGTTGTCGCACAATACAACGGCCTGATTGTTGGAGGAAGCCTGAATACTTCGAATTCAAATTTGTCCGGCACCACGCAAACCGGTCTGAAAGTGATGGCAAACATGTTCGCCTCATGCATCGAATCCCCGTCAAAATGCAGTACGCTTTTTTCGACGGCGCTGTCATCCACAAGCGCATCAGCGCTTAGTCTCCTGGAATCAGGTGTCAATGCTTTGCGAAACAGCGCAAATAACGCGAGCTCACTTTATGCGATTGCATTCCCTCTTAATTCATCGACTGGATTTAGCTTAACCACAAGCAGCTTTCCCAATAATTTTAGCTTCAATAATTCCTTGCCGATAACAGTCGTTACTTTTAGTGGATTAGGAGTAACCCCCAATGGTCTTGGCATTGATTCACAGGGAGATGCTTGGATAGGAGGCGACGGAAGTAATAAAGTTGTTGAAGTAAGCCCCAGTGGAGTAATTCTTGGAAGTTTCAGCACGGGAGGAAATACCTTTTCTGTTACGTTTGACGCCAATGGAAATGCGTGGGTTGCTAATGCATCGGGTTCCAACAATGTGGCTGAAGTCAGTTCCAGCGGGTCATTGATTGCTAATTACACGACCGGAGGACCTTCTTACGGCATCGCTATCGATCCGTCAGGAAATTTGTGGGTTCCGAATCGAACGGCGGGGACGGTTACAAAGCTGAGTTCATCGGGGACAGTCTTGGGAACATCTACCGTCGGCGGAAATCCGGTGGGCGTTGCGATCGACGGCTCAGGAAACGTTTGGGTAACCAATGAAGGAAGCAACAATGTGACAGTGCTGAATTCCGCAGGTTCACCCTTGACCACGGTCGGTCTGGGCGGACATTCTGACGATATCGAAATTGATCCAAATGGAAACGCTTGGATTGCTGTAGGCGGAACGCTTAAAGAAGTCAATTTATCGGGTACGACACTGAACTCCGTCAGCGGAATCAGTGGAGACGGAATCGCCATTGACCAATCCGGCAATGTGTTTTCCGTTCCTTATAGTTCGATCGTCACCCAAGTCAATTCCAGCGGCGTAACTCTCGCCACTTACACCACCAGCGGTAACGTTACAGGAATGGGAATTGATGCTAGCGGAAACATTTGGACCGGTAATCAAACGACCAACAGTGCAAGCCGTATCACGGGTGTTGCCAATGGACCTCAGTTCTTCCCCTACTCGGGCCCCACATTTCCGACCGGCTCCTTTTAGCCTTTAGTTAGGAAATTTCTCAACGACTTTACCGGTGCTTAAATCAACCTTGCTAAAATTGAAATCTCCTGCCGGACCCTTAAACGTTGTAATTTGGATACTCTGATTGACGCGGAGATATTTCTTTCCATCTTTTTCTTCAAAAAGGTAGGAATATTCCACCAGAGGAGGTGTTGTCATCCCGGGTGCTTGCGCTCCGAGACTGTTTCCCCAAATCTCTCCGCTCTTAGAAAGTAACGCACTGTTCTTTACTTGTTTGTTTGCCGCAGGAGGGTTAAAATTGACCGTTGCCTTTTTAGTCCCCTCTCCCTCATCAAATTCCACCGATTGACTCATGAAAGAGCCGATTCCTTTACCTCCTGCCGCTGTCTTAGCCTCCTTCATCCAACTTAGGGCGCTATTATAGCTTCCAATCAAACGCGCTCCTTCTTCGTCGGCCCCCTCGGGAACTTTAAGCTCTTCAAGGTTCTGAAAGTGTTGATTGGGATCCGGCTTTTCTTGGGGTTCTGGTGCGGGCGCGTAAACGAATGAGGATTCACTCCCGGAAGCGTATTGAGCCGAGGAATGCAAGACGGTTGTTTTCAAGGATGATGCATTTGATAAATTGATGATATTCATAGGTCGACTCCTTTCAAACTGTCTGTTTAAGATTTCACTCCCTGTCCTTGGGATGTCTAGACCTCAGTGTACATTAATTTCGCATACAAACGAAAATTTAATAACTTATTAACAATTTTTGCTTGACCTAAGCGATTTCGTTTGCTATATTGTATGGGACATGAATAGATTGCGAGTCGATCCACCGAATTTAAGCACTTTTCCGCTCACTTGGCTTCACTGGCGAAACATACATGGGGCTTACCGATTTAGGGCATGCTGAAACTCTTCCGGCCGGCGCCATCAAGCTCTTCATCACGGGAAGATTAATGGAAATAATCAGGCTCCTCTCAGTCATCTAAGAGCTGGCTAAGTTTTCTTAGCAACAACCGCCCCTCTCGAAGATTTTAAAGACTACAGAGAAAAATAAGCTTTACTTCGATGACGCACAGGAACAATGTCAATAACGCGTTTCTTATCATCGATGGAATAGAGAACACGATAATCGCCGATTCGTATGCGCCAAAGATCTTTCCCGCCTTATAATTTACGACAACCGGGTGGACGTGGTTCCTTTTTGAGAAGATCAATCTTCTCCCAAAGACGATTAATCAAGGGCTTCTGAAGCGTTTCGAGTTCTTTTCTGGCGGAACGGGCAAAAATAACACTAAATTCTCCGGGCATTAATCAAGTTTGCCTTGTTTTTGCAATCGTTTCTTTACGGATTCATAAGATTCTCTACGTTCGTGAGACCGCTTACGTGCGGTAATGTTATCATACATGTCTTCCCAAAGATCTCCATAGACCCTAAGATCAAGAAGAACACCCGTTTTTTCCCCTTTATCATCGGTAACGAACTGAATACCCTGCATTTAATCTCACCTCGTTGAAAATATTCGCGCCTGACAATAAGTGCGCCTTCCAAAATTATGTTTATTTAGTTCATTATTTATAGAGAATTTTCTGTTGCAACTTTTTATGAGTAGCAGGTAAGCTCCCCCCCCCC
>Ga0207024_10015_pt1 | contig 62601 bp, 54 predicted proteins | sample Alteio_BWMinCont_44_FD_153470 | JGI IMG/M metagenome (GOLD analysis project Ga0207024, IMG submission 153470) | Enriched cells from forest soil in Barre Woods Harvard Forest LTER site, Petersham, Massachusetts, United States -... | ecosystem: Environmental > Terrestrial > Soil > Temperate forest >...
GATTCTTTACACCGAGAGTGGGCGGTCCGATAATCCAAGATGACTTACGAGCCCATCCACGAACGGTTTGGAGTTACGGGATCAGACGGCCAACGCCGCGAAGTGGAGTTTGTCCGTTCAGGGTTCCTAGCGCAGGGGGACCGGCCCGAACTTTTCTTCTTTCGAGTGAGCGGAGAAGAGGCCGTGGTTGGCATTTCAGGCGGTAGCCTTGCTCGATTTGATGACCACAAAGACGAAATCGCGCACTACGAACAAATGCTGGGCGCGCATCGCGGGCGGCTGGCCGTCACGCTGGACCGCGTCACCAACGCCATGGTCCTTGTCGGTCAACACGGAGTGTACTGCCACAGCCAGCGCGACGCCACCAAGCCCGCCATGGATATTCAAATCATCACGCAGGAATTGGGCAAAGCCAAGGAACTAATACAGAACGTAATGGAAGAATTGCGCGCGGAGCGGGAAAACCGGCTGCGAACCAACTGACGGCCACCCAAGAGTCTTCGTACTCTTTCAATTTCCTTTCAAAAATGGGTTTGTGTCGCGTTCTTCGCCGATGGTCGTGAATTCGCCGTGTCCGGGATAAACCAAAGTGTCATCGGGCAGCGCGAGTACCTTCCCTTTCAGTGAGCGGATAATCTCCTCGAACGAGCCTCCCCACAAGTCGGTGCGGCCGATGCTCCCGGCAAATAATGTGTCACCGGCAAACAGCAGTCCTGGCATTCGTTCGGCGGACTCGGCGGCCGTCCCATTCGCCTGTGACGTCGGAATTTCCCAGGGCATGTAGAGGCAGATACTGCCCTGCGTGTGGCCGGGCGTGTGCAACACATGCGCCTCAAAGGGGCCCCAACGAATCGTGTCTCCCTCCCGCAGCAATTTATCAACGTTTGCTTTTTCCGGAACCTGCCAATCCAGCCAGGAAGCCTGCACATCGAGCATACGATAGAGCTCCAGATCGTCTGCATGCATGGTAACGGGAGCGCCGGTGGCTTGCTGAAGACGATGCAGGCCCACCACGTGATCAATGTGCGTGTGCGTGATGATGATGGCGCTGACTTTCAAATTGTGGCGCGCAATGATTTCCAGAATTCGCTCGGCGTCGCCGCCGGGATCAATGACGATGGCATCACGCGTTTTCGGGTCGCCGACAATGTGACAGTTGCACTGCAACATGCCAACAGGAAGAATTTCGTGAATCAGATTTGCAGTGTCCGGCATGAAAGCCAATATAACATTCAGGGCTGCGGTTTTGGTGGCACAGGCTTCAGCCTGTGTGGTTTAAATGTCGCACGTGCTTAATCTAAACCGCACAGGCTAAAGCCTATGCCACCAAGAACAGCACGGAACTCGCTCCACGCCACATTCTGCTAAGATGAATTCGCACTCACGGAGAAGAGAAACCGCAGATGCCGATCGAAACTCCATTGCTCGAACAACACCGCTCCGCCGGAGCGGCATTCGGCGAATTCTTTGGCGTCCTTCTGCCATCCCGTTTCACCGATTTTGAAAGCGAATATTTGGCAGCCTCCGGCGCAGTGGGCCTGGTAGACACAAATTTCCGCGCCCTATTTTCCTTTTCCGGCCCAGACGCCCAGCGCTATCTGAACGCGTTGCTGACTTCCAATGTGCGCGATCTGAAACCCGGCGCCGGAACCGTCGGCTTATTGCTGACGCCGCAAGGACATATCCTCGCGGAGATTGAAACATTTCTATCGGATGGGGGGATTCTTGTGTCCTCCCACGCACTGGTGCGCGAGCGAACTTTTTCCACATTTGATAAATTTATTATCATGGACGACGTGACCTTGGAAGACGTCACGCCCTCCACAGGCACTCTGGATTTGGTTGGGCCGCAAGCTTCCGCCGTAATTTTGGAAGCTGCGGGCGTAGATCTCGCCGGCCTGCCTGTTCTCGCACATGTCGAGGCCACGCTAGGTTCCATTCCCTGCCGCATTGTGCGCAAGACATGGCTCGATTGTCCCGCCGCGATGATCATCGTCGCACGCGATCAATTGGCAACGCTCTGGCGGGACCTGGAATCGCGCGTTCGCGCCCAGGGCGGCGCGGCCGTCGGCATGGAGGCCCTCAACTCCATTCGACTGGAATCCGGCACGCCGTGGTTCGGCCATGACTACGACGACAAAAATATTCCGCACGAAGCCGGACTCGAGCAATCGCATATCAGTTATGAAAAAGGCTGCTACACGGGGCAGGAAATTGTCGAACGGGTAAGGTCGCGCGGCCATGCCAATCGCCGCCTAACCGAATTACAATTCCCTGTCGCCCAGATGCCTGCCCCCGGAACCAAACTGCTCCTCGGCGAAAACGAAATTGGCATGGTCACCAGTGCGGCGTTCTCTCCCATGCTTGGCCGCCCGATCGGACGGGGCTACCTTCGGCGCGAGCACAGTGCGCTGGGGACCCATATGGATGCGGGCGGCGCGCCCGCGGAAGTCATCCTTCCTCCTCGTCTTGCAAAACATTCCGCCACATGAAAATCCATGGGCCGCGGTTTGTTTATTTGCGCCGGTTCCTGTATCGTCACCAAATTCGAGCGGCAGGAAAAAGCCTTGGCCGGGGAGAAGCCTCTACATGAAACGGGTCCACCTGATCTGCCTGCTCACTGGTGCTTTTCTGATTTGCTGTGTTCCTGCAATACGCTCTCAGGCAGGGCCCGAAGCGGGCGATCACGAATTGCAGGCGTGGACTGCCGGAGGACACGGCTCAAACGGCATTACGCAGCATACGGGCGTTTGGACCGTTGGCGTTCGCTACGGCTGGATTTTGACGAATCCCCACGGCCCCGGATTTCTGAGCGGACGGTTTGAATACGCGGTTGACGCAGTCCCGGCCTTCGTAGTCTTCCAGCCCACGAATACGGCATACGGCGCAGCCGTGGACCCTCTCGTCCTGCTTTGGAATTTCAAAACGCGTGGCCGCATCGTGCCGTATGCAGAGCTGAGCGGCGGCACGCTGTTCACAAACACGCAGGTCCCTGCGGGAATCTCGCGGGTCAACTTCACCTCCAGCGGCGGTCTGGGCCTCCATTTTCTAGCGGGAAAACTAAACTGGAGCGCCGATCTACGCTTCATGCATATCTCAGACGCGGGACTCTCCGCCGTCAATCCGGGGATCAATACCGTGCAGTTACGATTGGGAGTTGGGCTGTTTACCGGCGGGCACCACTAAACACAAGCAAAATCAGCCACAGAGGCACCGGGACACAGAGATAAAGACAAGAAAAATTATTAATTTCCTTCTCTATCCTCTGTGACTCCGTGGCAAATCTTTTAGGCGATGTTGAGGGCGCGTTTGAAGCTGCCGCGTTCGTTGGTGATTTTTTCCTGGAGTTGCAGAATTGCGTAAAGCAGCGCTTCGGGGCGCGGCGGGCATCCCGGCACATAAATATCAACGGGGATCACCTGGTTCACTCCCTGCACGATGGCATAGTTATTGAATACTCCGCCGGAAGTTGCGCAGGCTCCCATCGAAATCACCCACTTGGGCTCCGGCATCTGCGTGTGAAGCTGCTTGATGACCGGGGCCATTTTCTGAGACACGCGTCCCGCGATGATCATCAGGTCGGCCTGACGGGGGGACGGGCGAAACACTTCCGAACCAAACCGCGCAACGTCAAACCGCGCTGCCGCCATGGACATCATCTCGATCGCGCAGCACGCCAAACCGAATCCCAGCGGCCAGATCGAGCTTTTTCGCGCCCAGTTCACGGCCTTATCCAGCTGCGTGAAAATAATTCCTTCATCCTGCAGCAGCTTGCCGAAATCATCCGGCTTTTCCAGCGTCACATTCTTTCCCAGCGTTGTGCTCATCGGGACCCGCCCTTCACTTTCTATTTTCTCACAATCTACCCTCCACTGCCACCGAAGGCGGAATTAGGAGGTGGGCCAGTTAGTGGGAGCCTCCTTGCCACCGCACTCTACAACTTCTAGAGTTCTGCGGCGGACCATCCCATTAACTGAACTGCTCCCTGATTTGAGGGGCCGTGATTTGGCGGCGCAACTTCAGGGCCAAAACGAGCAAGTATGCTCCCACTGCTGCCGGAGTAGCCGCGGCCAGTGGAAAGGACCAATCCCAGCCCTGTCGGGAGGACAGGACAAGGTCTACTGCTGTAGCCACAAGAAATACAATTCCGACTGCCAAGACAATACCAAATTGCTTCGGAGTCTCTAACCGGCGACCCTTGTTTAAGTTTCGCGCCAACAACGCTCCGATTGAATAAGCCCCAGACGCATAGAACGGCATGGTGATCAAGAGTTGGTCCATGCAACGGTCTTTGAGCTGGCAGCCCCGCCCCAAATAATGGGACAGTTGCGAATGAGTCACACCAGAATGAAGCAACATCGACAAAAGGAGAGGCGAAATGGTTGGGATATTGACGATCGCGTAACAAAGAAACATGAAAGGGAGAACCCAGACCCACAGCATGGAGCGACGCTGCAGGCAGCTGCCCATCAGCCATCCGAGAATCAAACCAATGGTTATTTGTACCGGGAAGTATGGATTCTCGCTCAAAATGAGGTATCTATGAAGAGCTGGGTAGTGCCAGCCAAGGACCAAAATCAGGTTGGAAGCTTGAGTGAGTAGCAAGGGAGCTGAAAATCCCACGCCAGCAGTTGCGACCAATTGGTCCGTGACAAACCAGAGCAATGTTTTCATACAGTGACTTCCAACGAAAGAACCTGTCACGCGACCACTACGTACAACCATGTATCAGCAGCAAAATCCCAGCGAATTGTGCGAAGAACTTATTGCTAAATGCAACCTCTGTAAAACCCCCGTGCCCTCGCCTTGCTATCTGCCTGGCTCCGTTTCTCAGGTGTTATCAAGATCGGGTTCCGACATCGTAGCAGTACGAACTGATGTAGCGATTGAGCTGACGGCTACGCACTCTTATGTGCCCCTTTAATGAAAGCGCGGACGTTCGTCACAACGTCGGCGGAGTTCGCCAGTATGATGTGGTACGCGTCGCTGGTGATGACCAGCAACCTCGAATTAGGAATCTTCTGCTGGTTACCATAGGCTTCAGAAACCGATACCATTGCGTTTCGGTCGCTGGTGATCACCAACGTGGGAGAGGTAATTTGCGGCAACAGACTCTCCAGATACTTGCTGTTTCGCCCGTCAACCAGCATTTTACTCAGCCCGTTCGATGGCTCCGGTCGCGTCGCTGACATCATTTTGTTGTAAAAATCGATCTCCTGCTTCGATGCAGCGGAACCAAGTCTGTTCGACTGATCGAGCGGGTCGGCCGGAGCAGAAGGTCTATTCGACTGATTTGAAACAGGCGAAACGGGAGCGGTGGCAAGAACCAGTGTTCGTACCCGTTGGGGATAACTCGCCGCAAACTGGACCGCGATTGCCCCTCCAGTCTTGGCGCCGATTACATGCGCCGATTCCACTCCCATCTTGTCGAGAAATTGTGCCAACACGCTTGCGACTTGCGGCAGTTTCCATTCGAAATTGGCGGGAATTGTCGAATGCCCAAATCCTGGCAAATCTGGCCGTAGTAGACGGTATTCCGCCCCCAGCCGCGGCACCCATCCGAACCAAACGACGCCCGATTCTATATTCCCATGGATCATTAGCATTACTTCAGGCTTTTCCCACGGCTCACCAAGCCAGTCGTCCCTGTAACCTAACTGGAGGCCGGGAGCGATCGAAACAACCTGGCCTTGTTTGTTGTAGTATTCGGCAGGTCCGCCTCCATGTGCTTCTTGCGCTAGAGCATCCGCCGGATCGAGTCCGCCCGCCACGGTCGAAATGCCAAGCGCTGTGGCTGCCTGTAGCAAACCTCTTCGAGAAACCATATCCGTCATCAGCGTCTCCTCTCGACAAGGTTTGTCTATGCATCCACAGACATCTAGATTCTGTTGCGGACTATTGCAGGAGGTGTCTGAGAATTCCTGCGGGGAAGTATAGACCTGAGGTGACTAATGTCAATTCGCAGGAGGTCACCGGTAGTTGCTAAGGCGTCACTGGCGCCAGTAGGCGCTTTCCGCATTCCGAAACTCCCGTTTCTCTGGACTTGGCCTCCAATATCCGGCGACAAGTGAGGTGGCATTCGTTTCACACTTGCCATGATAGCCTTACAAGATCATGGACAATGTGAGTCTTCACATTTTAATGGTCGTTTTTACCGCCACTTTGATTCGATCAACATTTGGTTTCGGTGAAGGTCTAATTGCTGTGCCGCTGCTTGCCCTTAGCATTCCCATCGAGGTTGCTGCCCCAATTGTCGTACTTTTGTCGGTAACCATCGCTGCGGTCGTTATCGTACAGGACTGGCGGAAAATCCACATGCGCAGCACGGGCTGGCTTCTGGCGCCAACTTTTCTAGGCATTCCTTTGGGCATTGCGTTGCTGACAAGTATTCACCACGACATCGTCAAAGGTTTATTGGCGATCGTGATCATGGGATTTTCCGGCTATTTTTTGCTCATCAAAAAACCGGCTGAACTAGCCAAAGATAGCAGTATTTGGCTTTTGTCTTGTGGCTTCCTGGCCGGAGTGCTGGGAGGCGCTTTTGGAATGAACGGGCCCCCCTTGGTTATTTACGGCGCCATGCGGCGCTGGTCTCCCCAGCACTTCCGCGCTACGTTACAAGGATATTTCTTGCCTGCAAGCATCGTAGCCATGGCGGGATATTGGTTCGCAGGATTATGGACGACTGCAGTAACACACTATTACCTGATTTCTCTGCCTGTCGCGCTTCCAGCAATATTCATCGGTAGGGCTGTTAATCACCGCCTGCGTGGGGAATCTTTTTTCAAGTACGTTTACGCGGGCTTACTGTGCATCGGACTGATTTTGCTGATTCAAGCAATCCGGCACGCATAAGGACCGATTAACCGCTTCCGGTTTCCCGTGCGCGTGTGAAATATCTTTTATTTCGAGAAGGACAACAGGACCGCAACCCCAGACCCCTTTATATCTAGGTGCGAGAACCGAATTGGGATACGAGGCCCAGCTTAAATTGAACCATTTGCAACAGCTCTGTAGAGGTAGTTGTGCCCAACTCCTTCCATGAGAATGCCCTATCCTGTCCCGGTGGGGGGATAACTTCCGATTCCGTCGTAATCCCTCCAGAATTGGCGGCGGTGCGCGAAGTGTTTTTCTTGACTTTACCTTTTGTAGAACTTATCGGGACTGATCTCACTTTATCGTTGGTAGTGGGGTTCAATGCGACTCCGGACCAAGGGCTTTGTCCCGAGTGGTCTTAGTAGAACGCAGCACTCTGTGTTCGCGCGCACAAAATCATCCACCAGCGACAACCCAGCCCAGGCTATTATTCCTAAATGTGACTGCAATGCCAAACACAGACAACGAGACCCCGCTTCGTACGGACTTCCTCCGACCCTTTATTCGATGGCTTGTCATCGGCGTCGTGCTTCTTTGGTCGCTTGCCGCGCTGATCATTGTGGCCGCCCGGTGGATCGACCCACCGACAACCGCAGTGCACATCCAGCGCCGCTTGCAGGCCTGGATTCGCCACACTCCGTATCGCGAACGCTACAAATTCATTCCGCTCAGCCAATTCTCGGCCGATCTCCAGCACGCTGTAATCGCCGCAGAGGACGCGCACTTCTACCAGCACCATGGATTTGATTGGCACGAGATCCAAATCGCTGCCGAAGACGACTTGGAAGGCGATCGCACCCGCGGAGCTTCCACCATTACGCAGCAACTCGTAAAAAACCTATTCTTCGGAACGGGCCGCTCTATTCTCCGCAAGGGCGCAGAGGCCACTTTCGTACCGGTGGCCGAATTCGTCCTAGGCAAGCAGCGTATTCTGGAGATATACCTTAACGTGGTCGAATGGGGCCCTGGTATTTATGGTGCAGAGTCGGCGTGTCGTTACTACGACGAAACCGCAGCCCGAAATATCGGCCGGCAACAATCGGCACGGCTCGCTGCAATTCTGCCGGCTCCCCTGAAGCGACGACCCGAGCGCATGAATAACTACAGCGCGATTATCCTTAAGCGGATGGGCCAAATGGGTTGGTAATCGTGGCTAACATTTTACCAATGCCGCGGCTTTTATATATCTCGCGCTGGGTTCTGCTCGGATGGTCGGCTATCCCCGCGCACTTTCGTGACATTAAAGGCGTTTCCCCGGCTAATTCAGGTTCGACTGAGTCAATTTAACGGCGCATCCCACGTTGGAAGCCCCGTTGCAATTTGGCAGACCCGTGCCTGTCCCGCCAGTAATGGGGACCGAGAAGTAGATGCTTGAGGTCTGCCAACTAGGAGAAACATTGTCAACAACAATTCCGCTTGAGGATCCCGCATTATTTTGACGCAACGCGACGGCGTTCGCGTTGTTGTGGGCGCCTTGTGCGACGAAGAATGCGTCAACAGGGGGCCACGTTCCTCCGGGATTAATGGCAGGATTGGTTGCATTCGTTAGGTTAATCCCAACCATGCAGCCTTTATTACCGTTTAGGATATCGACACTGCTCCGGCAATTGCTATTAGTAGGTATGGGAGCGGCGTTCGCTGCACTATTTCCGATGCTGAAGAATATCCAATCACCCGATGCGGATGAAGTGCTCGTATTATTGATCTCTGTAACTGGGGAGCATGCTGCGCCATCACGAGTAGAATTCATGAGGAGGGGAGTCCCCACGCTATTCAAAACACCCGCAGTCGTAAAGCTAAGCTGATAAATCGCTGGCCGATTGATGTGGGCTGGGTCTCTACCGCAAACGTACATAAAACCTGCGATATTTCCCGCTGAACTGTTGAGGTACGTTTGGTCAAAGGCGCCGCCGTACAAAGTGCCGGTGCCTACGATGCCCACTCCGCCGATGGGGAACTGCACCATGCTGCTCAGATCGGTATTGGCCTGCAAAATGGTCCCGTGGTGCAAGGTATCGGTCCCGTTCACGGCGAAGACAAATCCAGAGGTGCTGTCCGTGATCGGGCCATCTGAGATGGAACCCCCTACTCCCCCCACTTGCTGTGTCGCGGTTCCCAGACATGGAGGGGTGCCGGAGGAGCAAGACCCCACAGTACTATTCGTTTCGCGGACATAGCTGAGACGTCCCGAAGAATCGCCCACGAATATATTTCCCGATACGGAATCGTAAACAGGACTGCTGAGGACATGACTTGGATTAACTTTGATTGGCCAGCCGGCGGTCACCTCGGCGGGTGTGCCATTGAACACCCCAGTGAACTTATGCAGTGACCCTATGTTATCTCCCACATAAATAACATCGTTCGCGTAGTCAACAAATGGTGCTGAGAGGCTATCCATTGCGGCCCCGCTGAATGGAACAGTGGCAACGCAAGAGATCCCGGCTGTGCAAGCTGTCCACGGTGAGCCCGAAATATCAAGGTCCACGGCTACCGGGGTTGCAGCTCCCGAACCCTCTCCCGCTTTCCACTTCAAGATATTTAGAACCGCGGTGCCAAATCCTCCATCTTCCACGAAGGCAACTTTCGAGCCATCGAGGGAGAGGGCAACAGACGTCCGGGCTCTCCCGATTCCAATAAAATAGGACCAATACACAGAGGGCCCATCCTGATTGCACAAGCCACCCACACTGCCTTGCGTCGAATAAAGATTGTTAAAGGCCACGATATTCGCGGATGATCCAGCTGATCCAGCCAAGCTGGTGTTGAAAACAACAAAATCATTAGTGCAGTCCGGAGGTGCGTTGACATCAAATGAGAATTTAGCCGGGAATTGACCGGCACCCACTGTCCCAGTAGAAAGCAGGCTCATCCCCCAATCTATTCTTGGGGTAGCATTGGGCGAGGATACAGAAGGTGTCACGCTGCCGCAACCCGCGTTCGCCAGCACGCAGCAAATGGAGATTAGCCATAGAAGATTTCGCATGGCTCTTTGCACATTGATTCGTCTAAATGTCTCACTCATAAGAGATCCCATTGGAATCCTCACACTTACCCTGTTTTCTCATTACGAACAACGTCACTTTGCTGGTGTCGCATTCCTTTTTTGTAATTGTAGTTGGTAGCGTGGCTCCGATTGCAGTTTTAAGGACTGCGCGGGCGAAGAAGGAGTGGAATAGACCAAATGCCGATGACTCCAGTCGTCTATGGCTGAGACCCGCGCATGCTGTGGAACTTGATTCTGAGCGTGCGTTTCTTCCTTTCGCGATCCCAGGTATGCAATTCCGGTTAAAGTCGACAAAATAATCAGGACGAATCGGCCAGCCGCTATTCGCTTCTGTTTTAAATTCATATTCTTCCTCGCAAAATAGAATCACGCAGGAACGCAAACCCTTGCTAAGCAATGCTTCGAGCAGATTGGAAGCAGAAGACCCAATTGCCAGAGGACGAAATACGCGATTCAAGTGAACGCGATGTCTGCATTATTTTTGTGGGTGGGACACTCCTGCAAAGCAAGCCTTCTTCCAATATTTCAAGGGGCAGTAACAATCGAGCATATTATATTCAAGGCAGGTGCTAAAGCCATTGAATATATGACACGTTCTCCTTACTGGTTAAGCCCCGACAAAGACCGCTTATCGGAATCACCTTCGCCTATACCAAATGCTTGAAATTAAGAAGGGGCCGAATTGGGTGATCCGGGGTGTGGGGTATGGATTATTCCTCTCTCTTAATTTAGACATACCCTGGCTCTGTTGACATCCTCAAGAAAGGTTAGCGATGTTACCCTGCCGCTACCAATGCCGCCTATTTGAAGGATTCTCTTCCTTAAGGATCCGAATCGGGAGGATAATCATTCCGAATTACATAGTCCAAAGCGAGGAGATAATGATGGAAACCAAGCGAGCCTTGCTTATCGCAGGTGGCGTTCTTGCTGCCATCTTTCTTCAAACCACGCCCGCTCGACCCCAAGCTGAGGCTCAGCCGGCATCAGCATTTAGCGGGCAGGTCACATCCGCTGAGGAAGGTCCGATGGAAGGTGTGGTGGTCAGCGCGAAGAAGGACGGCTCGACAATCAGCATCAGTGTTGTTACCAACGCCACGGGCCGCTTTGCTTTCCCAGTCGCGAGACTCGAACCGGGACACTACACATTGAGCGCGCGTGCAGCCGGCTATGAGCTGGACGGAACAATGGGCGCGGATGTTGCCTCAGGCCATGAAGCCAAGGCTGAGATCAAGCTCATAAAAGCGAAGAACTTGTCCGCCCATCTTACCAATGCCGAATGGCTGATCAGCATGCCGGGGACTGACGAGCAGAAACGCTTCCTGCTCAATTGTACGACCTGCCATACACTCGAACGCATCATGAAGTCGACGCATGACTCCGACGAATTCATGCAAGTTTTCCACCGGATGAGCCTCTATTATCCCGGCAGCACTCCCCTAAGGCCGCAGCGGCTGGCTGGCACGGCAAGCCGCGACGTGGAACGTGGCGGTGACGGCAGAAAGACGGCGGAATGGCTTGCCAGCGTCAACCTGAGCGAGGAGCCGACTTGGACTTTCCCTCTTAGAACCCAGCCGCGGCTCATGGGCAAGTCCACGCATGTGATCATTACCGAATACGATTTGCCAAATCGGTTGATTCAGCCGCACGACGTGGTGCTCGATCGTGCGGGCGACGTCTGGTACTCCGACTTCGGTCAGATGTTCCTCGGCAAGATGGACCCAAGAACTGGCACAGTGACGCAATATCCGATTCCGGTAGTTAAACCAGGATGGCCCGAAGGTACGCTCGATCTGGAATTCGACACGGACGACAATCCCTGGATCGGAGTGATGTACCAGAGCGCCATCGCGAAGTTCGACAGGAAAACCGAGAAGTTTCAGATGTGGTCCACACCCAAGGAATGGGACACCGACGGCGGCCAGCTCGGCCATATCGCAATCGAAGGTACTCCTGTCGACAATAAGGTGTGGATCAAGAACTCGGATGGAGGCAACATCTACCGCCTTGATCTAATCTCCAACAAGATGGAGAACCTTGGCAGCTTCAAGGATCCGCAGACCGACAAACGCATCGGGACCTACGGGATCGACTCGGATGCGCAGAATAACGCTTATTTGCTCGATTTTTCGGCCGGTAATATCGTCAGGATCGATGCCAAGACGAAGAATGCGACCGTCTATCGGACTCCGACCCCGGACTCCCGCCCTCGGCGTGGCCGCGTCGATCGCGAAGGCCGGTTGTGGTTTGCCGAATATCAGGGCAATGCGATCGGCATGTTCGATCCCAAGACCGAACACATCACAGAGTGGAAGGTGCCAACGGCATGGAGCGCTCCGTATGACTCCGTGGCCGACCGCAACGGGGAGGCATGGACAGCGTCCATGCTAACCGACCGTGTGGCACGTCTTGATATCAAGAGCGGCCAGTATACGGAATACATGCTGCCGCGCCCGACCAACATCCGCCGCGTTTATGTTGACGATTCGAAGAATCCTGGCACGCTTTGGATCGGCAGCAACCACGGCTCGTCGATTGTCAAGGTCGAACCGCTCGACTAAAGTTAATTCCGATTCGCGCGTTTGGTTTTGGATGCCTTCGCTATTCGCTGCCAAGACCAGGATGAGTTTACCGCCAAGCTTTCTCTTGGCCGCGATAACTGCCAATTCCTGCGAGGTCGGAATGTGGCCCACTGCGCAGAATTGGGTGTTTCACGGGGTTGAGTTTGCCACGCAGCGAAAACCTGCGCGCCCAAAAATCATGCAGCCTCTACGGAACCATCATGAACCAATGACGGCAAGTTTTGTAGCGGCTGGTCTGTCGCACGCATTTTGGGACAGACCAGACATGGTGGGCGTGGAGTCCCACCTATCACCGCGAGATTATCAGAAATGGTACCACCCGAGTTGACACACGCAAACCCTCGCCGTAACCTTCTTCTAGGCGCTTCCCTATGGACATATTTGAAGAAGTCATCAAGCTCCGGCGCGAAGGAAAGCGCGGAGCGCTGGCCACCATTGTCCACACCAACGGCTCGATCCCGAGCTATGAAAGCTCGCGAATGCTCGTGCGTGAGGATGGGTCCATCGCCGGAACCATCGGCGGCGGTTGCGTGGAGGCCGAAGTCTGGGCCGCGGCAAAAGAAGTGATGCACGCGGAAGCTCCGCGCAAGATGACTTTTAACCTGAACAACGAAGCCAATTACGACAACGGATTGATCTGCGGCGGCACGCTGGAAATATTCGTCGAACCGATCCTGCCCCAGCCGGTGCTGTACATTTTCGGCGGCGGCCATGTTTCGATCGCGCTGGCCCATGCTGCGCACACGGCGGGTTTTGCGATTGGCGTGATTGATGACCGCGAATCGTTCGCCAATCGCGACCGTTTCCCCATGGCGCTTGCGATTTACACCAGCTTTGAAGAGGCTTTTGAAAAAATCAAGCCTACGGCGTCTACTTACATGGTGATCGTTACACGCGGGCATAAGGACGATATGCGCGTTCTGGGCTGGGCCGTGGGCACGTCACCGCGCTACATCGGAATGATCGGCAGCAAGCGCAAAGTGCTCTCTGTGTATCGCGCTCTCGAAAAAGATGGCATCGCCCCGGAAAAATTTACCGGCGTGCATGCTCCCGTGGGACTCGACATCGGCGCGCTCACTCCCGAGGAAATTGCCATCAGCATTGCGGCGGAACTGATTGCCGTCCGCCGGGGCGCGCTGAATTTGGCGCACAAGTCCGTGAAGGCCGATCAAGCGGCTCCTGCTTCAATCAGATAACGATGGCGGCGCAGCGTCGGAAGGCGAAGCAGCTCTTTGTGGCACAGGCTTCAGCCTATGCGCTGTTCTGGGCATCCCTAAAGTAAAACCTCACAGGCTCAAGCATGTGCCACCAAAAACTTGCAACAATTACGAGTTAGGAAAGGTCTTCTTTGCTCGCCGCCCTCATTCTCTCCGCCGGAGCTTCCAGCCGGATGGGAAGACCGAAAGCTCTGATCCCTTACCGCGAGAGCACATTTCTCCAACATCTACTCGACGTGACGCGCCACCCGAAAATCGGCGTGACGCGTGTTGTGTTGGGCGCGGGAGCCGATGAAATTCGGATTGCTGCGAAACTTGATCCGTCGGTTGTCGTGGTGAATCGCGAATGGGAAATGGGGCAACTTTCATCCATCTGCGCGGGTGTGCGGAGCCTTGCAGAAATCGAAACGGACGGCATCGTCCTCTGCCCCGTGGATCACCCCTTGGTCAGCGCCAGCCTGGTCGGGGATTTGGTCAAGCAGTTTTACAAGAGCGGCAAAGCGATCGTGGTGCCAACTTACAATGGGCGTCGCGGCCATCCCGCCATTTTCTCCAACTCGCTATATGACGAATTGTTGGCTGCGCCGCCGGAGAAAGGCGCGCGCACGGTGGTTTGGGCGCACGCCTCCAACGTGCTGGAAGTCCCCACCGGGGAAGAAGGAATTGTCCTGAATATCAACGATCCCGAAATGCTGCGGCACATATCTGAATCGGATAAGGAATAGCCACAGAGGCACAGAGTAAGGAATTACAGAAAAAATAAAAGAATGATTTATCTCTGTGCCTCCGTGCCTCTATAGCAATTTCTCAGCCCAATCTGGTGACCAGCGCCGCCGCAGCATCGCGCGCAAGTTGCGCGGCATGAAAAGTAGCCTGCGACAATCCGCCCAGCGCTTCGGAAAGTTGGTCAGGGGTAATGGCGCGCGCCTCGGAAGGAGTCTTGCCCCGCAACAATTCCGTCAGCAGCGAGGAACACGCCACGGCCGTTACGCATCCGCGCGTTCGGAAGCGCGCCTCCGCGATGCGGCCCGCGTCCATCCTCGCGGAAAGTTCGAGAATATCTCCGCACACGGGGTTTTCCACGGAAATCACGGCCGTGGCTGCATCCAAGGTTCCAGCATTGCGCGGATTCTGAAAATGGTCTAGAACGGCTTCGCTGTACATGGGATCAGTATTGCGTGCCAAAGCGGAAACATCAATACGCGCGCTGCACGCATCGTATAGAATTGGACCCCGGGTAGAAATAAAATTCGGGCTCCGAGGTTTTCCATTTAGAAAGAAAATCGTTTGCCGGAGGCCTGGATTCCGGGCATTATCGGGATCATTCTCCATGGCGCGAATTATGAATATACTAAGTTATTAGCGGTGTTTAACCAATTCGGGCCGCGCGGCGTCTAATGATTCAGGAGGCAATACGTCCAATACTACTCCAACAAAGAAGTTTCTTCGCGCCATCTTGTTAGCGGGCATTTCCCCGGCAGTTCTGCTCTCCGGTGGAATTCTTGCCTGGTGCGCGCCTCACCCGCCCAAAGATTCGGGGGCATTGCTCGCGACCATGGCGGCGGAACTCGACCGCGCCAAGAATTCGCTGGCGACGGCGGACCCCGCGCCTTATTTCATCAGCTATGAAGTTTACGACCAACATAATTTGGTGGTGACGGGAACGTACGGCACGATCGTCAACTCATCGGCGTCGAATCAACGCTGGGCGGACGTGACCATGCGCGTAGGCGCTCCGGCGATGGACAATACTCACGAGGAGAATCGCGACTCCGGAATTTCTTCCGGCCCGCTTCCCCTCTCGGACGACCGTAACGCCATTGCCCGCTCTTTGTGGGAACTCACCAACCGCGAATATCGCCGCGCCTCTCCCGCCTACGAAAAAGTGAAGACCAACACCGCCGTCCAGGCCGCCGAGGAAGACAAATCGCCCGATTTTTCTAGGGAGACTCCGCAGACGGAAATTGATCTGCCGGCCGCGCCCGTCACCTTCGATCAGAAAGAATGGGAAGAAAAGATTCGCAAATATTCCGCTGCCTTCCGGAAATATCCCGGCATCTACAGCTCCACGGTAACTTTGCAGTTGGATCAATCCACCTCGTATTTTGTTTCCAGCGAAGGAAGCAAGGTGGAAACCCCGGCCCAGATGGCTCGCCTGGTCGTCGAAGCCAACACGCGCGCCGATGACGGCATGGACCTGGTGCGCGTCGAGACGTTTGAATCGACAGGACCGGACGGATTGCCTTCGGAAAAAGAACTTGCCGCGAAGGAAGAAAAAATGGCTTCCGATCTGAAAGAGTTGCGGGAAGCACCCCTCGCCGAACCGTTTGACGGCCCGGCTCTTTTGTCCGGCCGCGCCGCCGCCGTTTTTTTTCATGAAGTGCTTGGGCATCGCCTAGAAGGGCATCGCCAGCGCGGAGAAACCGAAGGGCAGACGTTTACGAAAAAAGTGAATCAACCGGTCCTGCCGAATTTTCTGAGCGTGTACGATGATCCCACACTGGGAAATATGAATGGCGTGCCTCTCTCGGGATCCTATTCCCATGACGACGAAGGCGTGCCGGCGCAACGCGTGCCGCTCATCCAGGACGGCATCCTCAAAAATTTTCTGATGTCGCGCATGCCCATCACAAATTTCGCCAAGTCCAACGGCCACGGAAGGCACCAGGCCGGGTTTATGCCCACGGGAAGACAAGGAAATTTGATCGTACAATCCACCAATTCCGTAAAAGATTCCGAATTGCGCGGCAAGCTGATCGAAGAAATTAAAAAAGCCGGCAAACCCTACGGCCTGTACTTCGAGGATGTGCAGGGAGGATTTACACTGACGACGCGCGAATTGCCGCAAGCGTTCCAGGTGCTTCCCGTGATTGTCTGGCGCGTGTACGCCGACGGACGACCTGATCAATTAGTTCGCGGCGTGGATATTGTGGGCACTCCTTTGGCGTCCCTGAACCGCATTCTACTGACCGGAAACACGACGCAGGTTTTCAACGGAATTTGCGGAGCCGAATCCGGCAGCGTTCCGGTTTCCGCTTCGGCGCCCGCGATGCTGTTTAGCGAGATGGAAGTCCAGAAACGCATGGCCTCGCGCGAGCGTCCGCCGATCCTTCCGGCCCCGGGATTTGAGAACTCGACGGCAAGCACAACTCCAGCGTCCACACCAGTCGGTGCACGATGATCCGGTTATGGATTCGGCGATTCCCTTCCGTATTCGCGGCTGCGGCGACGGCCGTATTTTTCCTGACTTCCCCCGGCATCGCCGGCGCGCAGTCAAAACCGGCCGCGGCCGACGTGTCCTCGGATCCGGTGTTGCGCTCTCTGCAGACGGAACTCACGCGATCCAAGGCGCAACTCAAGATGGATAACGTGGACGCGCCGTTTTACATCGAATATCGCGTTTTCGACGTGGAACAATTTCAAGCATCCGCTGCGTTTGGCGCGTTGCGGGACCAGAACCACTCACGCCTGCGCTTGCTGCGCGCGGTGGTGCTGCTCGGCGACTACAAAACCGATAGCTACTACGATCGCGGCCAGGGCATTAGCGATGTGCTTCCGCTCGACAATGATGAACTGGCGCTGCGGCATCAGATTTGGCTGGCCACCGACCAGGCCTACAAACGCGCAGGCGAAGCTCTCGCCGCCAAGAAATCTCTATTGAAGCAACTCAACGTCGAGCAACCGGTGGACGATTTCGCCAAGGCCGACCCGGTCCAATCCATCAGCCCGATTGTAAAATTAGAAGTGGACCCGCCCCGATGGACAAAGATGCTGGAATCGGCCACCGCGCTGTACAAGAATGACTCGCAAATCCAAAATTTATCCGCGAGCCTCAATTTTATTTCGCTGTCCCAATATTTTTTGAACACGGAAGGAACGGCCACACGGCAAGGCTCGAACCACTACACCATTGTCTTAAACGCCAGCGAGCAGGCGCCCGATGGAATGCGCCTGGACCGTTCGCCGCAATACGCCTCCAGCCGCATCGAAGAAATGCCCACCCCCGAACAGTTCCAGGCGGACGCTCTCAAGCTGCTTGACGGAATGAAGAAACTGCGCGAAGCCCCCGTGGTGGACGAGGAATATCGCGGACCCGTGCTTTTTTCCAACGACGCCGCCGGGGACATGTTTTTCGATCTGATTGTTCCAAATATCCTGGGCCGCAGGCCCGCGCCGGGACGCCCTGCGCGTACCACCGGCGCATTCGCCAGCAGCTACCGGGCGCGCGTGCTACCGGATTTTCTTTCCGTGGTGGATGATCCCACGTTGGAAAGCTTTGGCGGGCGCAGCCTGGGAGGCAGTTACAAAGTGGATGATGAAGGCGTTCCCGTCGCGCCGCTTTCCGTGGTGGACAAAGGCATGCTCGTGAATTTCCTGATCGGGCGCATGCCCATACGTGATTTCCCTTCCTCCAATGGGCACGGACGCGCCTCCGGTGGTGGCAACACGGGGCCCGCTCCCGGAAATTTATTTATTCGCGCCGCAAAAACAAGCACGCGCGAAGAACTCAAAAAGAGAATGAGGGACGAGTGCCGCGATCGCGGCTTGAAGTACGGCTATTTCGTGGATACGCTCGGTCCGCGATTGTCACCACGCTTGCTCTACAGGGTTTGGACCGATGACGGGCATGAAGAACTGGTCCGCGGCGCGATTTTTAACGAACTGGACACGCGCGCGCTGCGCAGCGATCTGACCGCTGCCGGAGATGATCCTTTGGTCAGCAATCGCACAGGCGTGCCGTTTATGGCCATCGTGAGCCCTTCGGTTCTTTTTGATGAACTCGAAGTGAAACGCGCGGACAATAGCAAGGAAAAGCTGCCCGATTACCCCGCGCCGCCTCTCATTTCCGGAGTGAATTGAACTGCTTCAACACGATCGAAGTACCGAAATGCAATTGCAGGTTTTGCTGGACCTGCTAATATAGTTCTGTTGGGTTGGATTGTGCACGTGCTTCTTCTCTGCAGCAGCCACGTTTGCCGCTGCTTGTGCACGGGCCTTGTGCCCGCTAACAAGCGAAGTTGACTTGTCAGCCGAATGTAAGAAGCCATCGTGTTTTTGAGATCCTGTGTGGTTGTTCGTAAACTTTGAATTTGAGCGCCCATTAGGCGCAGAGGCAAGCAACTATGGCGAACGACTCCGACGTAAAAGTCCTTGGACTTGGAATTGATGCCCAGGAAATTCAGGAATGGATTGAATCCTTCGACGCTATTTTGAAGGAAGAAGGCCGCGAATCGGCCACCCTGCTGCTGGATCGGCTGCGCGCTCGCGCCACCGCCCTGGGAGTCGGCCACGCCTTCACCGCCAACACTCCGTACGTCAACACCATTCCATTTTCGCAGCAAGGCGTATTCCCCGGCGATCAGGAGATCGAGCGCCGAATCAAGAGCCTGATCCGCTGGAATGCTCTGGCGATGGTGGTTCGCGCCAACCGCGTGGATCACAGCATCGGCGGCCACATTTCCACGTACGCTTCCGCCGCCACACTGCTGGAAGTCGGCTTCAACCATTTCTTCCGCGGGCGCACCGACGAATTCGAGGGCGACACTGTTTATTTGCAGGGGCACGCCTCTCCCGGCGTTTATTCCCGCGCGTTTTTGGAAGGCCGTTTGTCCGTGCAACAACTCGAGAACTTCCGCCGCGAACTCCGCCAAGGCGGAGGGCTCAGTTCCTATCCGCACCCCTGGCTGATGCCGGATTTCTGGGAATATCCCACCGTATCCATGGGCCTCGGTCCGCTGATGTCCATCTACCAGGCGCGCTTCAATCGCTATCTCGAAGATCGCGGACTGAAACCCGCCACCGACGCAAAGGTCTGGGCCTTCCTGGGAGACGGCGAAACGGACGAGCCGGAAACGCTGGGCGCGATTACGCTGGCTAGCCGCGAGAATCTCGACAACCTTATTTTCGTCATCAATTGCAACTTGCAGCGCCTGGACGGCCCGGTGCGCGGCAATGGGAAAATCGTTCAGGAACTGGAAGCCGCCTTCCGCGGCGCCGGCTGGAATTGCATTAAGGTCCTGTGGGGAAGCGATTGGGATCCCCTGTTCGAATCCGATACCGAGGGATTGCTGGCCAAGCGCCTGGGCGAAATGGTGGACGGCGAAATGCAAAAGCTCACCGTCGAATCCGGAGCCTACGTTCGCGAGCAGGTGTTCGGAGGCGACCCCAGCCTGCTGAAAATGGTAGAGGATTATCCCGATGAAGCGTTGCGTACGTTGCGTCAGGGCGGCCACGATCCGCGCAAGGTTTACGCAGCCTACAAAGCGGCGGTGGAACACAAGGGCTCCCCCACCGTGATTCTCGCCAGAACCATCAAGGGTTACGGCTTGGGCGAAAGCGGCGAAGGCCGCAACATCACGCACCAACAAAAGAAATTGAACGAAGACGAATTGCGCGAGTTTCGTTCGCGCTTCGGCATTCCCATCAACGACGACCAGTTGAATGAGACGCCCTTTTATTGCCCTCCGGAAGACAGCCGCGAAATCCAATATCTGCGCGCGCGCAGGCAATCGCTGGGTGGATATGTGCCCACGCGGAAGGTGCGTTCCAAGCCTCTGGTAGCCGATCATGACGCGCTGTTCCGCGAATTCCATACCGGCAGCGACGGTCGCGAAGTCTCCACGACTATGGCCTTTGTAGGAATGCTGCGGCAAATGTTGCGCGACCCCGAAATTGGGAAGCTCGTTGTGCCCATCGTTCCCGATGAAGCTCGCACCTTCGGCATGGAGTCGCTATTCCGCCAGGTGGGCATCTACAGCAGCCGCGGCCAGCTCTACGAACCAGTGGATTTGCACACGCTGCTTTATTACAAGGAAGCGAAGGACGGACAGATTCTGGAAGAAGGCATCACGGAAGCGGGCTCGATGGGTTCGTTCATCGCCGCGGGCTCCGCGTATGCCACGCACGGAATTAATACCATTCCGTTTTTTATTTACTATTCGATGTTCGGCTTCCAGCGCATCAGCGATTTCATCTGGGCCGCGGCGGACATGCGATGCCGCGGCTTCATGCTCGGCGGAACCGCCGGACGAACCACTCTGGCCGGCGAAGGCCTGCAACATCAGGACGGCAACAGCCACATCCTGGCGCTGCCCATGCCCAACGTTTTGGCCTATGACCCTGCTTTCGCATTTGAGATTGCGGTCATCATTCAGGACGGCATACGCCGCATGTACAAAGAGGGCGAGAGCGTCTTCTACTACATCACGGTCATGAACGAAGCGTATGCCATGCCTGCGATGCCCGCGGGCGCCGAAGACGGAATCCTGAAAGGCATGTACAAGTTCCGCGCGTCGGAAAATAAAAAGCCCAAGCTGCGCGCGCAACTTCTCGGCAGCGGAGCGATCCTCCGTGAAGCGTTGAAGGCGCAGGAAATTCTCGAGGAGAAATACGGCGTATCCGCCGATGTATGGAGCGTAACCAGCTACAAATCGCTCTATACCGACGGAATTGATACCGACCGCTGGAACCTGCTGCATCCCTCCGAAAAAGCGCGACTCCCCTACATTACACAATGCCTGTCCGGCTCCGAGGGAGTTCTCATCGCGGCATCCGATTACTTGAAAGCTCTGCCCAACCTCGTCAGCCGCTGGACGCCTCGGCGCCTGGCCGTCCTGGGGACCGACGGATTTGGACGCAGCGAAGGCCGCGAGGCGCTCCGCGATTTCTTTGAGGTGGACGCGCGATTCATCACGCTGGCCACGCTGTCCGAATTGCTGCGCGAAGGCAAGATCGAAGCGTCGGTCGTCGAAAAAGCGATTAAAGATCTCAATATCAATACGGACAAGCCCAACCCGCTGCACTCCTAGTCCAGTGAGGCACGGCGCGGCAGCGCATGCAACAGCAACGCATCGAACAACTGCGAATGAATCTTGTGGGGGCACGGCACTGCCGTGCCCTTGCAGCGAAGACGCAATCCAGATGCGCCGGCACTCATTGAAATTGTAAGTCATCTAGGATGGCCCTGTAGTGCATCCGAACCAGCCAATGATTACAGTCGTTGCGGCTCTCATCACGCGTGATGCAAAACTTCTGGTGTGCCAGAGGCGTCGTGATGACACGTATGCCCTGCAATGGGAATTCCCCGGCGGAAAAGTTGAGCCCGGAGAATCACTACCTCAAGCGCTCGTTCGCGAACTGCAGGAAGAATTGGGAGTCTCGGCAACGATCGGCAAGGAACTCTTCCGGGCGAGCCATCGCTACAAAGACTCGAAAACCGAGCTAGTCCTGGTTTTCTTCGAAGCCCTTGTGGATGCCGCCGCGCCCTTGCAGAATCTAGTTTTTGAACGGTTTGAGTGGGCTGATCCCGCCGCCTTGCCGCGCTACGATTTCCTGCAGGCCGACAAGGAATTTGTAAACCTGCTGGCCTCAAAATCCATTTCGTTTGGCGCGCTCCAGTAGAACAGGTTTCAGCCTGTTTGTTTTTGAATTTTGCGTGGGCGCAGGCAAGCAATGCGCGGTGGCGCGGCTTTACCTCCTTTTAACTTTTCCCAATCTTGATCCAGCGCAAACCCAGACAGGCTGCCCTTCGTTTTTCTCAGGGTAAAAAGCCGGTCCTACGCAAGACTCCTCCCGCCATCCACCACCAGAACCTGCCCGGTGAGAAAGGACGATTGCGCCAGGAAAATGACTGCGTCTTCAATATCCTGAGGAGTGCCAGTTCGCCCGAGCGGCGCCCGGCGAATGAAATCCTCGGCCAGCTCCGGCGCATCGCCGGGGAACGAAATCGTGCCCGGAGCGATCGCGTTCACTGTAATTTCCGGCGCCAGCGCGCGCGCCAGACATCGCGTCAGCATGATGACGCCCGCCTTCGAGACGCAATAGTGTGTGTATGCCGGCCATGCCAGCAAACCTCCCAGCGAAGCGAAATTGATGATCCGCCCGCTGCCGCTGTGCTTCAATAACGGCGCGGCTGCCTGCGAGCATAGAAATTGCGACTTCAAATTCGCGTCCAGAATTCCGTCCCACTGTTCGTCGGTCAATTCATCAAATTTTGCGGAGAAAAAGATCGCGGCATTATTGACCAAAATATCCAATCGTCCAAAGTCACGCTCAATCGCCGCAAACATTGCCGCCACTTCCGCGCGCTTCGCCACATCCCCTTGAATGGCCGCCGCCCGCCTGCCCTTCACCTTGATCTGGGCAACCACTTCCTGCGCCGCATCTTTGGAGTGGCGGTAATTCACAATCACGTCCGCGCCTTCTTCCGCCAAGCGCAAAGCCACGCCACGCCCAATGCGCTTGGCCGCGCCGGTGACCAACGCAACTTTCCCTGCTAGTGATTTTTCTGACACGCCGAGGTTCTCCTTGCAACCGGCAAACATCGTACCGCAATTCCCAGGATAACCAGATAAATTGACGGCAAGCCATGTGCCGGACAAGCCGCGCAGTATGCTACTCTTCGGTGTTCCGGAAAACTTCTGGAGGAGCGATGAATCTGGATTTGTTGGCGATTGCGGCGCACCCGGACGACGTGGAACTAACTTGCGGAGGCACCCTGCTCAAAGCCGCCGAGCAGGGTTACAAAACGGGCATTCTGGACTTGACCGCGGGCGAAATGGGAACTCGGGGAACCCCGGCAACTCGTCTCAAGGAATCCGCGCGGGCTGCAAAAATTCTGCGCGTAACCCACCGCGAAAATCTCCACCTGCCGGACGCCCATTTGGAAGCCAACAATGAGTTCAAGCTGGCCGTCGCACGCCGCATACGAGCATTGAGACCCCATACGGTAATCCTTCCTTACTGGGAAGGGCGTCATCCGGACCACTACAATGCCGCGCGGCTGGGTTATGAAGGCTGCTTCCTCGCCGGACTTAAACAATTGCCGATCGAGGGCGAGCCATTTCGGCCGTTTAAAATTCTCTATTCCACGGTCTACCACAAGCAAGTGCATCCCACCTTTGTTGTAGACATTTCGCGTTATTTTGACCGCAGGTATCGAGCCATCCTGGCCTACGGCTCGCAGTTCCGGCCCAAAGTAAAGGACCAGAAATCAAAAGTGGATATTCCACTGGACCGGTTGCACCAGGAAGTGAACCTCGTTGCGCGCTACTATGGACACCTGGCAGGTGTGGAATATGCCGAGCCTTTTCTGGTGAAGGAAGTAATGCAAGTAGAGGATGTGGTGAAGTTGCCGGTGCGTTCTATTTAGCGCGATCAAGAAACGGGATTCGCTAGCGGCCTTCTCCGCCCTGCGCCATGTCATATCCCGGCAACCCCTGGGCGTTGCCCAATCGCTCGACCCGCACTCGTATTAACGACTCCGTCGCCGCTCCGGTTGGCCGGAGTACGGCGATGGTGGACAAGGCCTCGTTATAAAGCTTGGTAACGAGAAAGGTTTCCTCGGTTCCAACTTTTTTCCAGACCTGCCCGATTTGGATTTTCTGAACCGCCATGCCTGGGCCGCCATTCCCTGTTGATCCCAACCTATTTCAGGTTAGTGAGAACTTCGACGAGTGTCAATCCTTCACCGCAGCAGATTTTCCACGCCCGCGCGGCAAACCAATTTCCAGACAAGCACATCTGACGGGAAAGAGATTATGCTCTACGTGTGCTTGTGTATTGTATACTGTCATACGAGGCGTTTTCAGGAGGAGCTATGAAACCCCTCTCCAACACAATCCTGGTAGCAATTCTTGGGCTGGCACTGGCCGTTCCGGCCGGGTTCGCCGCCCAGCAGCAATCGCAGCAGCCTCCACCGCCACCCTCAGCGCCCGCGGCGACAGACCCGTCCCAGCAGCCGCCACCACCTGCCGCCGACCATTCGCAGCAGTCACAACCCCAGGATCAAGGGCAACCCACGACCTCGGACGAGGACCAGACTCCCAAGAACGTCAAACCCGGCTCCGAAAAAGACGTTAATTCCGTCGGTAACCGCAATGTGGGAAAGGGCGTGAACCTGTATTCCCTGGAGCGCGAGATCGCGCTCGGCAAGGGGGCCGCTCAGGAAGTCGAAAAGACCGCCAAAATGATCAATGACCCCGTGGTCACGGAATATGTGAACCGCGTGGGACAGAATCTGGTGCGGAATTCGGACGCCAAGGTTCCCTTTACGATCAAGGTGATTGACTCGGACGAAATCAACGCGTTCGCGCTGCCGGGCGGATTTTTCTATGTAAATAGCGGCCTGATTCTGCGCGCCGATGAAGAAGCGGAACTTGCCGGAGTGATGTCGCACGAAATCGCGCACGTAGCCGCACGTCACGGCACCAAGAGCGCCACCAAGGGCGAGCTGATGCAACTGGCTTCCATCCCACTGATCCTTTTGGGCCCCGGCGGTTGGGCTGGATACGGTCTCTACGAAGGCTTGAATCTGGCGATTCCCATGGGCTACTTGAAATTTTCGCGTGACGCCGAGCGCGAAGCCGATTACCTGGGCCTGCAGTATATGTACAAGGCCGGATACGACCCCAACGCCTTCGTGAGTTTTTTCGAGAAAATTGAGGCCGAAGAGCGGCATCATCCGGGAAGTATTCCCAAAGTATTCTCGACGCATCCGCCGACGCCGGAGCGCGTTCAGAAAGCCCAGCAGGAAATTGCCACCATTCTTCCGGCGCGCGACGAATATATCGTCACCACTTCCGAGTTTGACTTGATCAAATCGCGTCTCCACAGAATCGAAAACAAGAACAAACTGAACGACAAGAAATCCGCGGGCGACAAGCCCACCCTACGCACCAGAACCGAGCAGCAGACGCAGGACAAAACTGACAAGCAGCAGACCGACTCGACCACCGCCGATGACTCCGATCCCGACCGCCCAGTCCTGAAAAAGCGCCCCGACGACGGCCAGTAAATCCCGCGCGGACTTCGCGAAAATCAAAAGGGCGTCCGGATTTCTCGGACGCCCTTGTTTCATGCGATCGGAGGCTGCTGTAGTCCGCCTCTTCAGAGACGGGGTTTTCTTTTCACGTTGCGAAAATTGCTCAGTGCGGAGCCGGCTGGTGCACTACGCCCATGCGGCGCATCTCTTCCGCATAATACTTGCGGTAGAGAACTTCATATTCCTCGCTGCCTTCGAGGATTTCTTTTTTCTGGGAAGTAATCTTCTTCTTCACTTCGGCGTCCACCGCTTCCTCTTCCTTCAGAAGCTCCATCAGGATGGCCACGGTTTTTTGCCGGATCGTGTCGCGGTCTTCGACGAATTCCACGTCGTCGCTGGCTACCAGGAGATCGGTAATAATATGGGAAAGACGAATGGTTTTTTCGCGGGTCAATCGCATCGGATAGTCTAGTCTCTTCCCTTTCGTTCTGCTTGGCGGCAGTACACGTTGCGCGCGGCGACTGCTATTAACGCAATATGAGTTTGCGTTGCCGGGCCAGCTCGCCTTTCACTTTCTTGTACATTTCCTGGTACACCACGCCCGTTCGCCGCATCTCTTCCGCATGTTTGGTGAGGATTTCGCGAACTTCCTCGTTCAGGCGGTCTTCCACGCTGATTTCGTCCTGCATGGCTGCACGTACTCGCCCCGCCAGCGCATCCGTCGACGGCGCTTCAATCATTTTGGCCGCCAGCAGCCGTTTCACCACTTCCACTGCCATGTAGCCCACATAGTCCCGCGCGATCAGCATCGTTTAAGTCCTCTATAATATTAGGCAAAGCAGTGTACTGTCCCGCGCGAAGGGGTGTCAAGGAAGGTTCCTGCGGCTCGTTCAAGGCCGCGTGTGCCCGGTGGAAATAGAGGACTCTGCGAGCGAGTGACTAAACTCGTCGAGCCCTGCCAGATCGCCCTCTGGTGTTGTGGCATACTGCTTGCATCGCGATGATGGACACAGAAATGCAATCTCGGATGATCCCTTCGAGCGGAGAAATGTTGCCCGTGATCGGGTTGGGCACCTATAAAGGCTTCGATGTCGGATCGAGTGGCAAGGAACGCACCCCACTCGCCGACGTTCTCCGCACGCTTTTTTCGCAGGGTGGGTCGGTCATTGACAGTTCCCCGATGTACGGCCGCGCCGAAGGCGTGGTCGGTGACCTGCTGACCGCTGAAGGCACCCAGGAAAAGCCGTTTGTCGCCACCAAAGTATGGACCGAGGGCCGCAACGCGGGGATAGATCAAATGCGCCGCTCCATGGATTTGCTGCGGCAGCCGGCCATTAATCTCATGCAGGTTCACAATCTGGTGGATTGGCGGCTGCACCTGGCAACGCTGCGAGAATGGAAAGCGGAAGGCCGAATCAAATATCTGGGCGTCACCCACTACACTTCCAGCGCCTATGCGGAACTCGAAAAGGTGATCCGTTCGGAAACGCTGGATTTCGTGCAGCTCAATTATTCTCTGGATGACCGTGAGGCTGAGCGGAAGCTCTTGCCTCAGGCCCAGGAATGCGGCATCGCCGTCCTCGTGAACCTGCCGTTTGGTCAGGGCAGATTATTCAGCAAATTGCGCGGCAAGCCTGTCCCCGACTGGCTCCAGGAAATCGGCTGTGCCACTTGGTCGCAAGCGTTGCTCAAATTCGTGCTCGCTCACAAGGCCGTGACTTGTGTGATACCCGGAACCGCGAAACCTGAACATATGGCGGAAAATTGCCGCGCGGGCATCGGCCCCATGCTCGATGATTCGCTCCTCCGCAGATTGATCACTTATTGGGGCAGCAGTCTCCGGTAATTTCCGGCGGGTCACACCGGAATCTTCAGCAGCTTCCCAATCGTGCCGCCCAGAATCGCGATGCGATCCGCATCGCTCAACCCAGGCAGCGCCATCACCTGCTCCACCGGAGTTACAGACCACGGAAACGGATAATCCGTGCCCAAAGCGATCCGGTCGGCGCCGACTTCGGCGATCAAATGCCGCAATCCCTCCTGCGTAAAAATAATGGAATCGAAATAAATTTGCCGCAGATACTCCGAAGGATGCTTTTTGATTGTCTTCTTGCATTGATCCGGAAAAACCAGGCAGCCATGATCCATGCGATCCGGATATGAGGCAAGGAAACCGCCGGCATGCGCCGCGCAGATTTTCAAATTTGGAAATTTGTCGAGCGTGCCCTCGAAGATCATGTGGGAAAGAAACATGGTCGTTTCCAGCGGATTGCCAATTACATTTCCCAGGTCGCCGCTTCCCTGCACGCGGGCGCGAATGCCGGTTGCGTTTTCGCTGTTCTGGGGATGAACGAAGATCAGCGCCTGCAACTCCTCGGCCTTGGCCCAGAAAGGATCAAACATGGGGTCCGAAAGTTCTTTTCCCTCGCAGTAGGGGCCGATGGCGACGCCGCGCAATCCATGCTTCTTCATACCGTTTTCCAATTGTTTCGCGGCCATCTCTGGAAACTGCAAGGCCACGGAAGCAAATGCGACAAAGCGATCCGGCCGCGCGGCGCACAACTCCGCCAATTTCCCGTTTTGCAGATCAATCAGCTTGCTCGCCAATTCTTCATCGGCGCCATACCAGAACGAATTGATGCTGACGGCCTGAACGTCTATGCCCATCGTGTCCATCGCCGCAACGCGTTCCGCGCTTAACCCGAGATCGTTGTATCCACCTGGCGCGCGGCCTCGTCCCTCGAGTTTCGTGCCTTTGAGCAGCTCCGCGGCCTCCGGAACGGACACATGGCTGTGCACATCAATCGTTTTCACGCGGCGCTTCCCCACCATCGTGGGCTTGCGCGCCGCCGCGCCCGCGGACTGCGCCGGAGTTCGCGCTGCCAACGCATCACACAAACTGCAGCCGACAAAAACTACTCCAGCGGAAGCCCCGACGTTTCTAAGAAAATCCCTGCGACTTGGCATGGCTACTCCTCAATCTGAATTTTTGGACTGTTCCCAGCACAAAAACTGTGCAATCAATTCTAAGCAACACTTCCCGGGAACGACGTGCCGCTACTCTACAATTTTCCCGGGTGGTTTAGCTCAATTTTTACGTCAAGAACCAATCTTTCGCCGCGCCCGAAGATTCGCCACCAGTAGGACAGGCTTCAGCCTGTCGGTTTAATTTCCGAGCATGCAAAATCTAAACCGACAGGCTGAAGCCTGTCCTACTAAAACCCTACTCCCGCTGGAACGTAAACAACATCGCAGTTACACTAGATCGGTTTAATTTTAGTTTCAGATTTTGCACCCTTCTCCGGAGGCGCGCTCTTGGCTTTACCAACTCGTCCGCTGGGCTCCAGCGGCTTCCACATCACCACCATTGGATTCGGATCCTGGGCCGTGGGCGGCAGCGGCTGGCCCTTCAGTTGGGGACCGCAGGACGACGCCGAATCCCTTGCCACCATGCGGCGCGCGCTGGATCTGGGCATCAACTGGATTGACACGGCCGCAGTGTACGGACTGGGCCACTCCGAAGAAGTCGTTGGAAAATTGCTGCGCGATTTGCCTGCCTCCCGGCGCCCCTTGGTTTTCACCAAGTGCGGCCTCATCTGGGACGATCATGCTCCCCTGGAACCCGCGCAGCGCGTTCTGATTCCCGCATCCATTCGCCGCGAATGCGAAATTTCCCTGCGCCGCCTCGGCGTTGAGTGCATTGATCTCTACCAAATTCATTGGCCAAATAATTGCGGAACGCCCATCGAGGATGCCTGGGCGGAAATGGCCCTGCTCATCAATGAAGGAAAAGTGCGCGCCGCCGGCGTATCGAATTTTGACGTCGCGCTACTGGAACGATGCGAAAGACTTCAGCACGTCGAATCGCTACAGCCTCCCTTTTCACTAATCAATCGCGCCGCGGGCGAGCACGAAATTCCCTGGTGCAAGAGTCACAATACGGGAGTGATTTGCTACAGCCCCATGCAGTCCGGCCTGCTGACGGACAGTTTTTCCGCCGCGCGCGTTGCACAAATGCCCGGAGAAGATTGGCGGCGCAAAGCAGCGGATTTTCTGGAACCAAAACTCACGCGCAACCTGGCACTGCGCGATGCCCTGCGCCCCATAGCACAGCGTCACTCCTGTTCCGTTTCCGCCGTGGCCATCGCCTGGACTCTTTCCTGGCCGGGCATGACCGGAGCCATCGTCGGCGCGCGCACTCCCGCCCAAGTGGATGGCTGGATTCAAGGCGCAACGCTGCAATTGACTCCGGAAGATTTACAGGAAATCGCGGTCTCAATCGCGCAGACGCAGGCAGGCACCGGGCCGTCGCAACCATTAAAAGCCGCGTCAAACTGAACGGCAAGGCTGTGGGCAGATTTGAGTGGCGCAGGCTTTAGCCTGTGGGGGTTGGTGCAAGCGGGGACCGATGCTGCCGTAACCAAACCCCACAGGCTTCAGCCTGCGCACCAAAACCCAGTCCCCTTCCCCAATCCCACGCATCCATTCTTACGATCTTCCGGAACGACCTTCTCCGTTGACGAGGCCTCCAATCCCGGCCTATAGTGGCGCGATTTCACAGGGGCGCAATTGCTCGAGCGAATTTTTCATCTCCGCGAAAATAACACCACGGTTCGCCAGGAACTCCTCGGCGGCGTAACGACGTTCATGGCCATGGCCTACGTCGTCGCCGTGAACCCCAAGATTCTGGGCGAGGCGGGAATGCCCGTCGAGGGCGTGCTGTTCGCCACGTGCATTTCGGCGGCCCTCGCCACGCTGATCATGGGCCTGTGGGCAAACTATCCAATCGCCCTCGCGCCCGGGATGTCACTGAACGCGTACTTCACGTATTCCATCGTCTTGGGCCGCGGAGTGCCCTGGCAGACGGCGCTCGGCGTGGTTTTTCTTTCCGGCGCGGTTTTTCTCCTTCTGACGCTCACCAATATCCGCGAGCATATCGTCAACGACATTCCCGATTGCCTGAAGCACGGCACCGCTGCGGGCATCGGATTTTTCATCGCGTTTATTGGAATGCGCAACGCGAAAATTATCGTCGCCAGCCAGGCCACGTTCGTCACGCTGGGAAAATCTTCCGACCCCCAGGTTTTGCTAGCCGCCGCAGGACTGATCCTGATCGCCATTCTGATGGCGCGCAAAGTGGGCGGCGCGATCCTGATCGGCATTGTGGCCATCGCGCTGGCCGGAATCCCGCTGCACCTCACGGAATTGCCGTCGCGCATTTTTTCCTGGCCACATCCCGGCGGAACATTCCTGAAACTAGATTTCCGCTCGGCCTTTAAGCTGGGATTTTTCGACCTGGTGTTCGTCTTCTTCTTCGTGGACTTGTTTGACAACGTGGGGACGCTGGTCGGCGTCTGCGAGCAGGGCGACTTTTTGCGCGACGGAAAATTTCCGCGCGCCAGCCGCGCCCTGCTGGCTGACGCCTTCGGCACCATGGCCGGAGCGCTCACCGGCACATCCACCGTAACCAGTTATATCGAAAGCGCTGCAGGCGTAGCCGCAGGCGCGCGCACCGGCCTCGGCAACATGGCCATCGCCGGCCTATTTCTCGCGGCGATGTTTTGCGCCCCGCTGGTTGCCGCGATTCCCGTATACGCCACGGCCCCCGCGCTGATCCTGGTCGGCGCGCTGATGTGCGGCTCGGTAGCCAAAGTTCGCTGGGACGATTGGAGCGACGCCTTCCCCGCATTCATCACACTGGTCGCCACGCCGCTCACCTTCAGTATCGCCACCGGCCTGAGCCTCGGCCTGCTCTCCTTCACTTTCATCAAAATTGGCACAGGCCGCGCGAAAGAAATCAGCCCGCTAATCTGGATTCTCTCGGTACTATTTTTGTTGCGGTACGCGTTTTTAGGGACGGAATAGGTACGTTGCCAGAGTCATGCGAGGGAAGACGATTTGCAAACCACAAGCTTTGAGCTATTTAACATCTCCTTTCAAAGCTTTCTGTTCCAGTGATTCTCCTCCATGCAGCAAACGGTCTTCGCAGGAGATTAATTCTTCAAGATGCCAGTCCGGGTGGTTCCGATAAATCGTTCTTCCCGTCCACGGTTTTGTAAACGCTTTGGGGTCGTCAAACGTCCAGTCAATCTGCAACTTGTCGTGATTCACGCGCCTCATGCGCGCGACGATATGCAACGCGTCACTGTGAGGATGACCTACACGATCGAGCCAGGTGATATCTTTCAGGCCGATGGTGTCCACTACCAGCGTGTCTCCCTCCCACTTGCCGACTGAGGAACCCATATAGCTCGGATCCGGATCCTTGGGCAGCTTTCGGCCATCCGTCCAGATGTGGCTTACGGCGTAATCCTTCTCGAATAAGATGAGCACCCTACCGCGGACCTGAATAATCTCGAAAGGAAACACTTCCGTCATGAGCCGCGGCATGCCTGTTGGAAAACAACTTGTCACTGTCGGATCCCGGTCAACTCGTCCATTGGTGTCCTCTTGTCCCGGGTTATCGTTCTTATTCGCTTCCCATTTTGCTTGTGCCCAAGGCTGTAAAGACGGATTCTCCGGGCTAAACGTCGGAGACGGCACCGGGTTGGAAATCTTCCTCGGCACAGTGATGTTCGCCCAGACTCCTGACAGATCCCGCGCGGACACGGCACTCTGTTTTTTTGCCGTCTTCGACGGGTCAGAAGTCTGCGCGCGGGTCACATGCGTGATCGTGAGAAGAGCCACCACCGCAAAGATCGGATCAAGCGAGCGATTTCGCATTCAGAGACTCCTCTTCATTTGTGGGCGACAAAATACCAGGTCAGCCCGCGTCGCAATCGTGCGATGAATCCACCAACAGCCTCGTTGAATCACTCTTCAATTCACGATGCTCGGAGTGAGTTCTCGTCCGTCGGCCCATTTGATTTTGGTGAAGTTAATGTACGTACCACCACTTTTGATGCGACGGCCGACCAACGTGATTTGGTCTCCTACCTTAACCGTATCTCTGGTCCAACCCTGCCGGGACAACGTATTGGGACTATTCGTTTCGCCAATCCATTTTTCAACCTTCCCATCATCGCCCGTGACATCGAAGTGGATGAGCACGTGGGGATTGGACCACTCGTATTCCGTTACAATTCCCTTCACGGTGGCAGTCTGCGTCACGTCGTAATTTGACCTGCCGTGGTGCGCATACGCCGCGCCGGAAATCAAGATCAGGCCAGCGATTACAACCAGTAGCTTCCTCTTCATTTGAGCACCATCCTTGAACGGCGGGATGAATTGGAACTGCCGCTCGACAAGATTTAATTCGACCGAGGGCCCCTTACGTTGGATCATCAAACTTTACGCCCGCAAGTTTCCTTAATTCTCTCGTCCGCGCTAGCCGCGTCCCTGCCACTGTTTCTTATGTTGGGTAGCCGAAGTTGGAACTGTTGATTCCGCCTATGTCTTTAGGCAAGAACATACGTCCAACGATCACTTAAATCAACATGTGACTTTGATTAATCGGCCTACAAGCATCATCGCGCTCGAAATGTTGCAGCCCGGCGAACCAAAGATTGAGTTGTACGAGACAGCCCACTCGAAGTAGGCTATGGCCACGGACAGGCTGAGGATTCCACCAACCCCTCTCAACGAGCCTGCCGATCTTGCGGCGCATAGGAAGAAAAACAATGTTCACGAATTCAATAAAACAATTAGCCGTTCTTTTCGTTCTTGGGGTGATTTGCAGTACCGCTCTGTTGCTGGCGACTCCGGCCGCGCAACATCCAACCGTGACCCGCAAGATGTTACTGAAAGTGGATTCGGCCATTCCCGGCTATGAGCAGGCTTACGTTGCTGTGGAAATCCCGGTTGGCGGACGCGAAGGCCGGCACACGCACCCTGGTTCCGTCATGATCTACGTCCAAGAGGGCACCCTAACATTCGACTGCGAAGGAAAACCAACAGCCACCTACAAACCCGGAGACACGGTCTACGTCGAGCCCGAGAAGATTCACGAGGGGATCAACAACGGCAACACGCCAATCAAGGTCCTCGCGTCATTCCTGCTCAAAAAGGGCCTGCCCATGACGAGCCAGGTGCAATAGAAGCGGAAAGCTTTACTCGTCTCCGTTGCGCCATAAACACCACCTTATAGAGAAAAGATTTATATCAGATGGTCTTGCGTCGACCGGTTGATCTGGCACGGGCTTATCGGATTGCGCCTTTGGGTATACTCTCAATTACCTCTAAAGGGCGCCGGTTTGCCGGAAGTTGCGGTAGTCGTTTCTGATGAGCGATTCTAACAAGATTAGGTGCAGACTCCACGGTTTGCAAGAAGAAGCATTTGTCTGCCAGCATATTGCTGAGTCCCTTCGTACCGGAGTTCCTGGTGGGTTTCACTGGCCGGCTGAACAAACTGACTCCCGCCCTGATGCGTGGTGTTCGTCTTGCGAAACAGCTCGCCTTGAGGTTGGAGGCGACTGGACCCCCGAAGTTGAGGAGAAGCTCGGGGTTAAGCTGCTTTGCGGCGCATGCTACGACTATGCAAAATCCATTTGGTCCAACGGTCGAAAAATTACCCAGTAGTACGCAGAGTCCTGGGAAGTCTTACCGGAATGTTGCTTTTCCCAGGCCCCCCCCCACGGAGAGCCCGAATTTTCCCGCAGCACAATGATCAATGCTAGCTTCACCGACTACGTTTCGGGTATTCGAACAATCCCCACACAATTTCGATTTGCTTTAGGAATTTTTCCCGCTAACCTATAGAATCGAAAAGGCAGGGGCGGTTAGCTCAGCGGTTAGAGCGTCCGGTTTACACCCGGAAGGTCGCGTGTTCAAATCACGCACTGCCCACCAACTTCTACAAACATTCGAAAAAACTTTTTTCGCCGTCATTCCGTTCACGGTGAACCGAGGCATGTTTTTTGCCGAGGAATCCCTCTGTGGTTTGATCTAAATCGAAGAGGGATTCCTCACGGAGTTTATCCCGGTCCCTTCCGGGACTCGGAATGACGATCTATTTTTAGTGAGCCTGCAAGCCTACTTCCGCAAAGCAGGCGCTGGACTCATCACAGGAATCGCCGCTGCAGGCTTGTCCCGCGACAATAGCAACACGGACAGCGCCGCAACCCCCGACAACGCCGCGAGAGGCATCATCGCCAGCGAATAGCTGCCGGTGGCCTGCTTAATCGCTCCCACCACGTACGTGGTGCCAAATCCGGCCAGGTTGCTGATGGCGTTCATTTGCGCCAGGCCTGCGGCCGACGTGCCTGCGGACAGCCAATCCGTGGAGAGCGCCCACACCGGACCCTTCCCTGCATAAATTCCAATCACGGCCAGGCACAAAATCACGATGATCGCGAACAGCGAGTGAAACAGCGTGGCCGACGCGAGGCTGACGGCCGTCACCAGCAGCGGCAAAGCGGTGTGCCACACGCGCTCGCCGGTTTGATCCGAGCGCCTGCCCCACAGCACCATCAGAACGGACGCCAGCGCAAACGGAATGGAATTCAGCAGGCCCGTCTGCATATTTGTTAGGCCGTAGGATTTGATAATTTGCGGCTGCCAGATTTGCAATCCGCTGCTGACGGCCGTGCTCCCCGCGAGCACCACGCTCAGCACCAGCACATATTTGTTGGTGAGCACGCGCCACAGGCTGATTTTTCCGACACGTTTGGCGCGCAGCGATTCGTCATGCAGTTTGCCGTTGAGCCAGTCGCGCTGCTCGGCGGTAAGCCAGCGCGCGTTGGACGGCTTGTCGCTGAGCACAAACAGGCAGAACACGCCCAACAAGATGGCCGGCGCGCCCTCCAGAATGAACATCCACTGCCAGCCCATCATGCCGAAATATCCTTTAATCCCAAGCAGCGCGGCGGAAATCGGTGAGCCCAGAAAACTTGAAACAGGAATCGCCACCGTGAAAATCCCCACGATGCGCGCGCGATATTCACGCGGGAACCAGTACGTGAGGTACAGAATCACGCCGGGAAAAAATCCCGCTTCGGCCACGCCCAGCAATAGTCGCAACGCATAAAACGAATACGGCCCGGTGACCATGGCCATTCCGGCGGCCAGAAAACCCCACGTGATCATGATGCGAGCAATCCAGATGCGCGCCCCGATTTTTTGCAGCAGCAGATTGCTGGGAACCTCAAACAAAAAGTAGGAGACGAAGAAAATTCCGCTGCCCAGGCCAAACACCTCGGGCGACATGCGCAACGCCTTCACCATTTGCAGCGCGCCAAAGCCCACATTCACGCGATCCAAAAATGAGACGAAGTAGCACAACATCAAAAACGGGACGAGCCGCCACGCCACTTGCCGCATGGTCCTTTTTTCGAGGGAAGATTTTGAGGACGAATCGTCGCGCGGGGTTTCTGTCACAAGCTATTCCCCTTCTGAGTTTGCCCGGCGCACACCCATGCGTCAGGGCACTGTTTGCCAGTTTCCATTCTCAGGAGGTCCGAGCTTCAGCTCGGACATTCAAGCTCATTGGTCCGTGGGCTTTAGCCCCTGAAGCTTCAGGGGTTAAAACCCCTTTTCAAGGAAGCATTACGTCGGGGCTGAAGCCCCGACCTCCTGAAGTCCGGCTGCAACTAAAATCGAAGCAGCACCCAAGCCGGACAAATGGCGTTCCGTTTGTGGATGAATCTAATCCGCTGCCGCGGTAGCCACCAGCGAATCCATCATCGTTTCGACGGTCCGCTTCTGCGCATCACTCAACGGCATCAGCGGCGAACGCACCGGCCCGCCATAATATCCGCGCCGATCCATCGCGTGCTTCAATCCGGCAATGCCAATCCCGGAGACAATTTTTTTCGCGGCAGGCGCCAGCCGCCGATGCAGTTCGCGGGCCTTCGCGTGCGCGCCTTCGACCGCCGCTTTATACATTTCCATGCACAGCTCCGGTATCACGTCCCCGATGGCAAGGATTCCTCCCGTCGCCCCGAGCACCAGCGAAGGATACAGCGTGTCGGCCGAACCGATCATAACTTGAAAATGCGCGGGCACAGCAGCCAGAATCTCGCTGACGCGTTGCACGTTGCCCGAGCTTTCCTTCAGGCCAACGATGTTCGGATGCTCGGCCAGGCGCGCGACCAGATCGGCTTCAAACGCGATGCCGGTCAATTGAGGTATCGAATACAGCAGCACGGGCAGCTTCGAGGCGTCGGCGACCCGCCGGTAATGCGCTACGAGCGCGTCGGGAGTCATTCCGCCCTTGAAGTAGAATGGATTCTTGACCAACACAATGTCGTAGCCCATCTCGGCAGCCACGGCATTGCGTGAAATGGTTTCCCGCGTGGACTCCGCGCCGGTTCCAGCAATCAAGATTCTGCCGGGAGCCGCCGCCTCGCGCACGGTGGCATACGTCAGCTCGACTTCCTTGCGGCTCAAGAACACCGATTCGCCCGTTGAACCGACCGCCAGATATCCCGTCAGCGGCTCGCGGTTATAGCGAACGATATTTTCTTTCAAGCGGTCCGCCGACAACTCACCGCTTTCGTCAAATGGCGTGGTCAGCGCCGCAAAAACCCCGTTCAGCTTCATAGAAGGCTCCCGAAAATAATTTCAATTCCTCTATTCTCACACAATCCCTAAGGGCGGACAAATGAGAAATTCCGGACAGCAAATTTGATATTGTCCGAGTGAGTCTGGTAGACTGCGTTACGGTGAATCGGGAAAGGTATACGCTAGCAAGCGCGTCCGTTGCAACGCGGACTCCTCCCACCAATCCGGAATCATCACAACGGGGCCGTAGTTCAGTCGGTTAGAACGCCTGCCTGTCACGCAGGAGGTCGCGAGTTCGAGTCTCGTCGGCCCCGCCATTTTTCTCAATAAAACAAAGTACTCCGAGCGAGTCGCCGAAATAGAGGGCGACTCGGGCCTTGCATCGGATGGACTGTGTAAATAATCAAAAAGGATCGATATCTTAGCCCACATACGGGATCAAAACGGCTGCCGTGGCAACACTCAGCCACAACAACAAGTCAGCGAATCCGGCGACCTTCGCTAGCATTGGGACTTCCGATAATTTTTCCCAGGCCGGCGCGTTTCGCTGAATCACAATGTGACATACGAGTCCCAGAGGAATCAGCAGGCCGAGTTTCGTGAGAAAAGCGATATTCGTGAGGTAGGTTTCCGCTGAGACGGAGAACAGCAGCAATCCCCCGGTCACAGCGATCCCAAATCCAATCCAATTCCATATTAATAGCAGCTTAGAAAGCTGCAACGGCTCCGAAGATTTCTTGCCGAAACCAAGCAGATTGAAATCCACGGCCAAATTGGTCCCCACCCACAGCGACAACCCGGTGAAATGTATGGCTTGAACGAATGGATAGGCCCAATCCGAACCGGCAATGGCCAGCGCAAACTCCCTGTTTTGCAGCCAGTGTCCGAAGGTAATTAATGAACCATCCATTCGATCAGTCCTCCCATCTTTGCGGTTCTGGTTGCTACTTTCCCAAGCCCGTTGCAAATCCGATCCGACGACTCTCGATCTCTCTAACCAACACCTGTAAGCGCCGGGACTTCCACTCCCGCAATAATTGCTCCGATCCATAACATAATGGATACGAAAGCTAATAATTTCGCCCACGCGGGCATGGCCGGCAATTGATTCCACTTGGGCACTTGTTGCTGTACGACGAGGTTCACGATGACAGCCAACAATATGATCATTAATTTATCGTAGAAAATATCGTTCCCGTAATACGAGGGAGCAGTACCAGCGAACATTACGAATCCGGACAAAACATTCAAACCAAGAGAAATCCAGATCCAGGGAAACAGCCAGTCCGCGAGTTGCTTCGCGTCCTGGCGGCGCCCCACGGCGCCGAGCACGCGCAAATCCACGATCACCGTGGACCCTACCAATATAAACATGCTGAAGTAATGAATGATCTCCGTGGCCGCCGCTGACCAGGCGGTGCCGTTAATCGCGGAAACAAGAAAATTGTCTTGCAGCCACCTGCAGAAGTGAAGAATCATAATTTAAAAATCTCCCTGGCGGATGGCATTTTCCACGGTGGCATTACGTCTTGTGGGGAAAGCTAGTGCGCGGCCGCGTCCTTAACGTTCGCGGGAACTGGAAATACCAGATAGGGGTTATTCGCATCCAGCGTTTTCACCTGAATGTCCAGCGCCGGACGGCCGCCCTGTTTTCGAATGATGTGGCCAGGGGACTTCACATCGGTCGCAATCTCGCCATGATCCGCATAATCGGAATACAACGTCTCGGTTGCCAGGTCGGTGAGCGCCGGGTTATCGGGGCGGGTCTCCACTTTTGATACCTGATTGTTGGCGTCCAGCGTCGCCTTGACCAAGACGTTGGCGAGCGAGCCGCTCAACGGAAACGTAAGGACGGTGCTCCCATTCTCGGTCAACATTTTGGTTTTGTCGCCGGCAGCTACGGCCGCCTTAATGACGCCGTAGGGGAGAATCCAGAGTTGGAGAAGCCGATTGTTGGCCGCGGCCATCGCAGCAGTTGCGGTTCCCTTTCCAGGGATCAAACCCGCGCCAATCTCAGTCTCATCCCAAGCGTACTTTTCGCGTACCACCTGGATGGTATGCAGAGGCGCGGCGCCGCCCTGCGCGGAAGGCCCAGAACTGGTGCGAGTCATTTCCACGCGCATGGCAGGCGGGTTGTAACCTAAGGCAACATGATATTCGGTTTTGAATGCCGGCAAAGCTTCGCTGGACTTGGAGGGTCGCTCTGATCCGTAGGTAGTGCCGGTGCCCCAGAACTCCATCGTGCTGACCACGTCAACTTCCGGAAGGCGTTCGCCTCCCACCCCAGACCATCGGGCCAGGCCCACCGCTTCGGCTGCGGACTTGAGCGTCCCGGCAACATCGGGCGCGCCACCTGGTCCTACTGCCGCGCCAGATGGTCCAGCATCCATGGATTTTGCGCCCATGCCGGCCTTGGAGGCATTGCTTTGCGCGCCAGCAGTTTGCAGAGCAAGTCCTGCAAATACCGCCAGCACCAATACTTTGTTGTTTGACACTGTCGTCATGTTCGCCTTTGCTGGCATGCAGTCTCCTTATGCAAACTGCCGGGGCCGCGTGCGACAATTTAAATCTAGTGATGTTCTTTAGTGACCACGTGAGCCAGATCTCTTTCACTGCAAGGCAACGATTCCATGAGCACGGCCTTGGGGTCTGGATTGAGCAGAGCTACACGCGGAGTCGTGGTCCAGGGCTCAAGGAGCACGTCGGGGTCCTCAACGGTCGCGGTCCAGGTGAGCGTGTTCCCGTCTCGATGCAGGCGTTCGATGACATGCATATTTTCGCTGTGGAAGTAGCCGCCGAGTTGGTCAAACCAACTGGTGCTGTTGAAACCGATGCTGTCAACGACCATCGTGTCGCCTTCCCAGGCGCCAATGGATTCTCCGTTCCACGTCCCATCCAAATCTTCCAAGTTCGTATGTTTGCGGCCATCGGTAGGGATCATGCGATAGCTGGTTGCCGTGGCAATCAAACCGCCCTGGCCTGGGTAGACAAAAAGTACGTACGTAGGCTGTTGAACAATGAGAGATGGACTGCCCATGCGCGGAACTCCCGCGGGCATGCATGAATTGGAGGGATCTTCCTCGTTGGAATTTGCATCCAGGTCCCTCACTCTCTGCCAGTATTCGGGTTTGTAAATCGGACGATTGGACCCCATTCGCCGCAGCAGCGTGGCAGCGCGTTCGTTCTGCTCATTATTCTGCCGCTTGCGTTTCTGAAGCGGCCAGGTGGCGATCTGCGCCCCACTGTGAATGTCACGGGTGGTGTCCGTGCCAACTTCGATGCCCACGTTGTGCATCTGATTTGGGACGCCCAACAGATTATCCGCCAAGCCATTCCAAAGACCGGTCAGGTCAGGATGCCCATCAGGTGTTCGCGGTGTGGGCCCTGTGGGAGTTGGCGGCAAAGTGTTCTCATGGTCCATGCGCGGACCACCGTTGGCCTGCGCAAATACCGTTGCTGGAAGCAAACACAGCAATCCGAGAGTAGCGATGGCCCTGCTAAATCGAACGTAACGTAGCATGCTGAAGCTCCATTCTCTGCTCAGTTGCCGTTGGGATCCGCGGCAAATTTGAACACACGGCCGTCTGCGAGTTTCAATTCCTGCAGAAATCCGCTGCTTGAACCATCTTTGGCTGCCAGTCCGGAAGCAGTCACTTCGTCGCCGGGTTTCAATCCGCCACGGTCTTCCCTGCTCATGCCGGCCCTGCGAAGCGCTCCGGGCCCGCCCAGCTCAAACGCCCATTTTTGATTTTTGCCGTCAGCATCCTTTACATTTATTGTTAAGTAAGAATGGGGATTAATCCATTCCACTTTGGACACCGTGCCGGTGACTGTAAACGTTTTGTGAATGTCAAACTGCGCCTGAACGGAATGGTGCGCCAACGCCGGCCCTGCCAAAAGCAAACCAAGAATCAACAGCGCGCCGCTGACCAAGGCCTTTCTATTTTTATGGTGAATCACAATGCCCCCCTGACTCTCTTGACGTACTAATGGTTGTATGGGTTACCGGAAAAATGACTTGGGTGTAGATTATCATTTTACCCATTTTCGAGACAACGAATTATCTCCCGTATCATTTATGGACAGAAATCGTATCGGCATAGGATTGTATATAACGACCCAGGGTAATCACGCCGATCCAAAGAAACAGCGAACTGCCTGCAATAAATTTTGCGAGCGGAGGCGCATCCCCTCCGGGTCCAAGTCCCTCCACGGATTCAAAAGCGTCCGTCAAATAGAACGCCGCCGCGTTCAGACCGAGGAGCATGATCACCAGCATCTTGATCCAAAAAGCCCAGTCATAGGTGTAATACTGGTCCATCCCGGTAAAAGCCAACACGCCCGTGATGAGATTGAGACCGAATCCAGCCATCGCCCAGGGCACCAGGCTGTGCAAGGAACTAACCGGAATTTGCTTGGCGACTCCCAACATGCGCAAGTCGAGCATGCCGACCGTGCCGATCAGCAGGGCCAGACCAACGAAATGCAAGTCCATCATGAAGGCCCACCACCACTTGCTGGTGGTCATCAGTTCGGCGAATTTATCGGGAGACGGTTCAACCGCGTAAATCATCCTCGATATTCCCGATTCTTCCGCGGCTGCATCCGGTCCGGAAATAATCTCGGGATGGCGGATGTCTCCACCGGTGGTTCCGACTCTGGCCATCAGGCCCGCCGTGAGAATCGAAAAAATCAGCACGGCGGACAAACTCCAATTCCAACTTTTCCCCTGCTGCGCGGCATGTGACTTCCACAACGCGACCAGGGAGAGTGCGCCGGTGAGGGTCATAAACAAAAGCGCCAGCATGGCCGCGCCCTGATGTCTTTCAATCAACGCTTCCGAGACGCCGGGAGATTTCCGGATTGCCCCCTGCGCGCCGACGCCGCTAAAAAACGCCATCACCGCGATGAGCGCCATGGTTGGAAAAATAATAAGACTCGATCGCCGCAAGTCTTCGTTTTTTCCAACCAGCGAAATAAGCAAAAGCCCTAGCCCAACCAGGGTGCCAATGATCGGAAAATGATTCAGCAGAAGATGCAGGTGCGCAAAATTCATTCGTCGTCCTTTTAATTTCTGCTTGCAGGCTACGGAAAAATATCGAGTAGCACAGGCACTCTTGCCTCTGCGGGTTCGTAGACCCCGCATACGCTGCCGATTTATCTGCGACTGCAAAAACCGCACAGGCAAGAGTGCCTGTGCTACTAAAGCCGGCTAGGATGGAAATGTTAAATACTTGTACGTGTACGCCAGCAATCGCCCGGCTGAAATTGCTGCGAACCACAATGCGAGGGACCACTTCGCCAGCGCAGCGCCTCTCGCCATCCTGTCTGCCTCACTCAGGCTCGAGTCCTCGAACACCTGCTTCTCCATTTTCCGCATAACCCACAGGGCCAGTCCGATCACCACTAATTTGACGTAGAAATCCCAATTGGTGAGAGTCTTTGTAGGGTAGGCGAAGACCAGCAACACGCCCGTTACCGCGTTCACCGCGAACCCAATCCACATGAGGCGGAAGAATTGCTTCAAAGGAGCGAGAGGAATGGCGCGCGCCACCCCCAGAAGCCGCAAATCAATCACTGCATTTGTGCCGACCAAGAGCGCCAGACCAAACGTGTGAAAGAGAAGAATAAAATAGAATGCAAACGGCGATTCCGATTCTCGTAACCAGGTGCTGAAGCCGGTTTCTTCGATTGCCAGCAAGAATGAGGGGGGGCCCAAGTTCATCTCCTAAACTGGGACTTTCTTTCCGGCAGATTGGCAAACAGCTAAGTCAGTTCTCAGCGGCCTTCGCGGATTTCTCCGCGAAGGCCCCCGCTATTCCGCAATTCCTAGAATTCAATTCGCAACGCGAACTGAATCTCCCGCTGGTCATCCTGGATTTGCGCCGTGGCCCGCCCATTGCCTGGCTGTTCCGAGAACGGACCGATGTTTAACACAGTATGGTCTTGCGATTGAGCAGCGCTGAAAATCTGGGTGTTGAAATGCTGACCACTAAAGTTTGGATGGTTTACGACGTTGAAGAATTCGGCACGGAACTCCAGCATGCCAGCCTCTCCCAGGAACCCCAACTTGGTGTCCTTGACCAGCGAAAAGTCCCAATTCCTTACGGCCGGCCCGACCAGGCTATTGCGTAGCACGGTGCCCAACTGGCCGATAGTATCGAAGGTACAAGGCGTGGGATCGTTAATGCAAGCAGGCTGGTTTGCACTATGGGGTGCGGGCGGCATCGAGAACATGGCCCCGTTGACCCAATTGTTGGGATCTCCGGTGATGACCTTGCTGGCGTCATAAGGAATCGGCGTGTAGAGGCAGGGAATCGTGCCAAATGGGCCAGCTGGGTTATCGCCCGGCATCCAGGTGCATAAACCGTCATTGCCGCCGTTCGTGGAGCGCTTGAAGTATTTGGCAATGAGTGCCGGGGTATTGATGTTGGGCCGGTCACCTTGGCCGCCCTGCAAGACGCCTGAATTCGAGCGATTGGTTCCCATGAGTGGCGAGAAGGGTTGGCCACTCTGAATGCTAATGATGCTGCTGATAAACCAGCCGTTGGTCAGCTTGGAGAGGAACCCGTCACCCTTAATGGGGTCAGGGATATGATAGAGCGCGTTAATTTCCCAGTTGTTAAGAACGTCAAAGCAGGCCGGGCCCTTGTCGACGCTGGTATCGAGCGGATAAACGCCCAGCAACCCGCCGGAAGTAATGCAATCCTGCACGTTGGATTGGCCCTGGGTTTCATCCGTTACGTGGCTGCGGGTGTAGGCGGCTTCGAGCTCCAGTCCGTGGCTAGCCCGTTTTGTTAGTACCACTTGCAGGGCGTTGTAACGAGAGGTTGCGGCCGTGGCGATATTGATGTCGCTGCCGAAGTTCGGGTTTAGATTCGTGTAGCTTGGTAAAGAGTTATCCCAAAAGGGCACTTTACCGCCGACGCACACGCTGGCGGGATCGCCGCAAGGGCCAAAAGACGTGGGGGGAATCGGATTTCCATCGCGAACCATGGGCAGGTGAACTCCGTGGTTGCCCACATAGGCCACCCCCAGCGCCATGTTCCAAGGCAACTGCTGCTGAACGCTGACGTTGTACTGAATCATGTACGGGCTCTTCCAGTTGTAGTCAATAAATGTGGGGGTAAACACATTTGGAGAGGTTGGCGTGTAGAAATTTCGTATTGCATCGGGAATGGGAAACGGAAACCCATCGGCCGTAGTTCCTAATGTGGTCTCCCAACTCGATATGCTGGGAACTGTTGCGCTACCTGCTCCAGGGTTTATATCGACCAATGCTGCAAAAGGCAGAGACCCGTTCGCGGTTTGTCCCAGGGCCGTTCCGATGTTCCCCAGGTCGTAATAAATTCCGGCGCCGCCGCGAATGGCGGTCTTCCCATTACCGAAGAGATCATAGGCCAGCCCCACGCGCGGGCTGAAGTTCTTGTACGAGTTGTTCTGAATGACGGGGCCGAGAGTAAACGGGTCTGTAAAGTTGTTGATTTGCCTGGATTCCCGCCCGTTCAACTCGTGCGGGGTACTCATGAATTCGTAACGCAATCCTAAGTTCATGGTCAGCCGCTGCGTTACGCGCCAGTCATCTTGGCCATAAAAGCCAATGGTGTTGAAAAGAAAATCCCGGTTTTCCGTGGAAAAGGTGGGCGCAAACTCCACTTGTTGCGGGTTGGACAACAGAAAAGATGTAACATCGGGGAAAATGACCTGCCCATTAAAGGAGTTGGTCGCCTGACTGGCTTCATTGAACCGGTTAAGCAATACGCCAAACTTGAAGGAATGCTCCCCACGGGTCCAGTTCACATCGTCGCTGAGGGTGTAAATGTTCTGTCGATTAAATGTTACGGGGGCGGCATTCACCGAACCAAATTCGGCATATGCGCCGCCGCCGGGCCCGCCCAAGTCGATAATCCCGGTGTTATAGCCCGGCACGAGCTGAGGGCCGGTGCCATTGGGCAGGCCTACGTTAGCCTCCACCAGGCTGGCATTGGTGCGGCTAAAGGAGAATCGCAGAGTATTGATAACCGTGGGCGAGAAAATGTGATTTTCAGCCAGCGTTACCCACTGATTTCGCGCGACCGGTGCGATGCGGAAATAAGCGAAATTCCCGTTGGTTTGATTTTGCAGGGCGTTGTCAATAGTATAACGGGCAAAGAAGGAGTCCTTGTCGGAAATGGTCTGGTCGAAACGCATCTGCCCATAATTTTCGCCGAGCGAGTTATGGTCGTTAAAGGTCTGAACCGGCGGATTTCCGGAAGCCGGGTCAAACACAGACCCTGGATTGGGGAGAGGTATCATCGCCAATATCGCAGCCGTGTATTTACTAAGTACCGTGTCGCTCGAAATGTCCGGACAATTCGCGGCCAGAATCGTCGTGCCGGCTCCGTAACTGTTCCCGGCGTTCGCACCCGGCACGTGACATCCAACGCTAGGCACCGGGTTGTTGATGGGGACTCCCTGGGTTTCGCGAATTCCTTCATAGACGCCGTAGAAGAAGGTCTTGTCTTTTTTGATGGGGCCGCCAAAAGCGCCGCCAAACTGGTTCTTGCGGAGCGGCGCCTTTGGAGTACCACTTTGGTTATTGAAGAAGGTGTTGGCGTCGAAAGCATCATTCCGAAGGTACTCAAAGACGTCCCCGTGAAACGTATTGGTTCCGCCTTTGCTCACGGCCACCATCTGGCTGCCCATGGCCAGTCCATACTCGGCCGGAAACGTGCCGGCCACAATCTGAAATTCTTTGATGCCATCCAAACCCAGGGCATCGCCGGAGGTGCCCGCCACGGGACTCCGACCCAACATGTTTTGCAGGATGGCTCCGTCCAAAGTAAAGTTATTGGACCGTGGCGGAGCCCCGTTCACGCTAAAAGAGGTTCCCCCCTGATTATTTTGGTTTTTGTCCTTGTCAACGCCGGGCTGAAGGAGGGCGAGGTCAATATAGTTCCGGCCATTCAACGGCAACTCAGTCATCTTCGTTTCGTTGACCGTGCCCCCCAGCGTGGCGTCCTGCGTGTTGACCATGGGGGCTTCCTCAGTCACCACCACCTGCTGATCCGTGGATCCTATCTGGAAATCCAGATTGATCACCGCTTGCTGGGTCACCTCAAGAGTAATGCCCTTCCGAGTGACCACCTTGAAACCATCGTGCTCGCCTTTCACTTCATAGCGGCCTACGGGCAGTTCCGGCAGGCGAAATCCGCCGTCGTCACCAGTCTTAACAGTCCGCGTAAAGCCGGTATCCACATTCGTGACCGTGACCGTGGCATTCGGCAGTACTCCGCCGGAAGAATCTTTGGCTTCCCCTAGAATGGTCGCCGTGGGCATTTGAGCAAAAGCTGGAATCGCCAGAAGAATCAGGACCACCATTGAAACAAAGCTCAGGCATAGCCCTTTTCGAAACATGGACAAGTCGCCTCCTCGAAGTAAATACCCCGAAATCCGCGTGCGCGGCCGATTACATTACTTGGGAAGCCGACCCCAATTAACGCACCAATCGAAATCCATGATTGCGTGGTCGAGCTGCTGCTACTTTTCAAGTCTCGCGAATGAATAGAATATATAAATCGGAAAAGGTGCCTGATGGACGAGGAGGCTATATCCCAGCCTCATCTCGTGTCAAGAAGAAAAAATAGAATTCGCAGTTCATTGATTCCATTCGTCGCCATAAAATCGTAGAAACTTCATTTGAAGGAATACCTTGCACACTTTTCAACCTACCAAAGTGGCTGGGTTTGGCAGAGTATTCATGATCAGCCGGACATCATGGCGGGGATCGTTCCTGACTTTCCATTCATTATTGATGATCATGGTGGCTCGCTCATTCTCTGAATACGCCGGCCATTTGGGCACGCCCCCCACGTTGGGATTGCCGGTGTGGGCAAAAGCGGCCCAAGCGCCGCTCATTTTATCCGCCAACGGCTGAAGCTCGGGGCCGTTGCCAACCTCTTCGGGCTGTTCCATGACGTTGTTGAACACGAACGGAAGCTCGACGGTATGCGGCGAGTGGCGTCTGCCGCCCTCCACGGGTGTTTCCCAGGTGAACAGGTACATATAAACCGGCGCCTTGCCCTGCGCAGCTTTGCGTTCGGCCTGCGTGATCGCCGCCGTGGGAAACGCATTAATCAAAAAGTAAATTTGACTAGGCGACGCGTTGGGCATCTCTTGCCGATACAGGTCAATCAATTTATCCGCCGCTTCCCCGAATCGCGTTGTCAAACGCGTCCGCATTCCCGCCTCATCCAGCGAAAACAGAGGGGAATCCGGCGGAGTGAAAAACGTACCCTCGGTGTTGACGGAACCAATGATGAGCGGCACTTGCGCGGAAATTTCCGGCGCGGCAGGATCAAAGGGATCGCTTGGAAGCGCCCGGCCATCGGCTACCGGTCCGAAGTTGAAGGGAGGCGTTCCCTGCCCCGCTCCTCGATTATCCATCGCCGAGAGCAATTGGCTCATCGGGAGTTTTTGCAATTCATCCATTTGATTCGCCTGCAAACCCAGCTTCGCGAGAATTCGCTCTGTTGTCTTGTTGGCATCTTCGCGATGAATGGCTTTCAAGGCGGAGCCACTTTCAATGATCGCCTTGTGAAACAGGCCTTTGGCGGGAGGCATCGCCAGCAAGTTGCTGATCTTGAGACCGCCACCGGATTGACCGAAAATCGTCACGTTGCCGGGATCACCGCCGAAATGAGCGCCATTGTCGCGCACCCATTCGAGTACGGCTACGACGTCCAGCAGTCCGGCATTGCCCGAATCCGCAAACTTCTCACCACCCGAATCCGCCAGATACAAATATCCAAAAATGTTGAGACGGTGATTCACGGACACAACCACAACGTCCCCGGACCGGGCCAGGAAGTTGCCATCGAAGGAATGTGCCGAACCTGCACCTGTGGCAAAGCCCCCACCATGGAGCCAAACCATGATCGGCCTTTTGCGCCCGTCATTTACGCCCGGTGTAAAAACATTCATCACCAGGCAATCCTCTCCCTGCACGGCCGGCTCCTTGTGGTTTAGGATTAGAGCGTTGGCCGGGCCGCTCAGCTGTGGCGCACTGGGGCCATTCTGGAAAGCTTCGCGCACTCCCGTCCAAGGCTCTGGCTTGCGAGGCGGCATGAACCGGTTGTTCCCCGCCGTGGAAGCGCCATAGGGAATTCCTCTAAAGGTGTGCGTTCCGCCTTGAATTACACCGCGAATTTTTCCGTAAGTCGTTTCCACCACCGGACTTTCGTACTTCGACGCATCGTCAGCTGCCCAGGTAACCGCCGGAAGTAATCCGCCAAAAAGACCGCCGACGGCTACTGCCCCGCTACCCAGCAGAGAGGATTTCAGCAGCGACCGGCGGCCAAGTTTGAAATCCAGGACGTGATTTCGGAAATTAGCATTGTCATTCCGGCTCATGGATATAGCCCCCTTCGTTTCTATTGCTCCTGCCTATTTCTCGTGGGCATAGACTGCGATGCAGCCGTGCTTCTCAGGCAAACCGAACAGGACGTTGCAGGTGTCCGTTGCCACCGTCGCATTCGGAACGGCAATCGGGACAAAGATGTGATTATTTCCCCGGAATGCCGCCACGGAATGGGACCCAGGACCAGCCGGCAAAGTGCCAATCAACTTATCGGAATCGGCATCAATTACGCTGAGAGTCGGGTTGCCGCCGAATTGACTGGGCGCGTAGAAATTATTGTCACCGGAGTTGTACCAAAGTTCGTCGGCGCCCTTGGTGCCCTCGACGTTGGCAATCGGCTTGCCATCCGCTGCATTCAGGACCAATAGCGGCTTTCCGCCGCCACAGCCAACCAGCAGGCGTTGAGACGGCCCAAGCACAAGACCAGACCCGCAATTGCCGGTCGGATACGTCGCTTCAATCGTCGGTTCCTTTGGGTTTTTGAGATTGAAGACCACGACCTCAGACGTACCGTTCAAGCCCGGCACGGTCGCCAGCATGCGCCCGCCTTTTAGATCGGGATCCCACAACGGTTGCTCAAATCCATCCGCATTCGGAAACGGAATTTTCCCCAGAACTGCGTAGGGCGGATCCGAAGAGATCACCGATACATATGGTGGTTTTTCCGCGGGGTTGCCCACGAGGATTAAATGATCCTTGGGATCGAATCCAATTTCATCCGCGCGGCATTGCGCGCCGGTTGAAATCGTCGCGATCGGAGTTACATTCGTAAATGGCGGCTGTGCATCGGTCAGGTCAAACACCTTCACCAGTCCGTGAGCATCGTCGGCCCAGAGATGGTTTCCGGAGGCCATCACCACGCCACTAGGACCCATTCCCTCGATTGGACCGCACGGGTCGTCGGGCAATCCCAGTCCGTGAAATCCGGTAATCCGCCCCAAGTACAAGCCATTTTCGGCATCCACGACATCCACGGCGGCGTTTCCCGCTTCGCCCAGATAATATCTGCCCGTCGCTTGATCCACCCAGCTGATATCAAATCGCAATGGATTGCCGGGCAAGGAAATTGCGCCGATCGGTTTGACCGGTTTTTTCGCGCTGGAATTATTTTTAGCGGCGTCCTGGGCGGAAAGCACACTGGCAACCAGAGTCAAGGTTAGTGCAAGCCCCACGAAATATTTCGTACCCCAATTCATCAGCATCGCCATACTCTCCTTTGGGGACTGAACATTAGTCAAGTACTGTTGTGGTGATTTCGTGGCTGGGCCAAGTTGCACATGTACTTGCCGCGCATCCGTTTATTTTTCGAAATTATTAAAATCCAGGTAATCTCCCGAACAAGAGATTTCTCCCAGTTCCCACTTCGGCCTCAACTCGTAATAAAACGTGGTCGTCCAGGGCTTCACCAGCGCTTTCGGGTCGTCCATGATGATGTCCAGCTCCAAATGATCTTTGTTCACGCGCCGGAATTTCTCGGTAACATGCAGCTGTGTGCTGTGCGGGTGGCCGAGACGATCAAGCCAGGTTTTATCGTTAAATCCGACCGTGTCCACGACCAGCGTTGCGTCACCCTCCCAATGGCCCACGGAAGTTCCCATCCACAGCGGATCAGGATCGCTGGGGAGTGCGCGGCCATCCGTGTAAATGCGGCGCACGGTGTGGTCGTATTCATAGAGCAAAAGCGTGTATTTGGGAGTGTGCACGAACTCAAACGGATAAGGATGGAAATAGACGCGTGGCACGCCGGGAGGATCGCAGCGCGTAAGCACCGGATCGTTCGTTGTCTTTAGGGTGAATTCCCCGCCGTTGGAAGCTTTGGCTTCCTTGTACTTCGCCTCCGCCCAGGGCGTTAACTCCGGAAGATCCTTCGTAAATGTAAAGTTGGTAAACACGCGCTGCGACCCGGGGGGATTGCGCATCATCCAGACGCCCGTCAAATCATGCGCTGGCGCGGGGCCTGACTCAGGCTTAGCAGCGGCATTGCGTGGAGCGGGAGGCTGAGCGGGAGGTGGCGCGGGTGTTTGCGCGTGGAGGACGCTCGAGAGCAACAGGATGGCGATGATTCCCGAAATCGAATTTCTCAAACCTCTGCGCACCTAGGGCCTCCCCTTCGTTACTGAGCCGCACACTTTGCAAGATCGAGGCAGGAATAAATTATTCTTCGAAGAGTTGGAGTGGCTCTCCGCTGGGCCCAATGAGTTTTCTGATCCACATGGTGTGGTTGTCGTTCTTGCTGATATATCCCGTCGCGGTGATGGAGTCGCCAGGGTTCAGCGTGTGCTTGTCCCAGCCGGCCCGGGACAGTTTGTTCGGAGCAGTCAGTTCGCCCTGCCACTTTTCGGTTTCGCCTTTGTCGTTCTTCACCTCAAAGTAAAGTTGCACATGCGGATTAAAAAAACGAAATTCCGTCATGGTTCCCTTTACCGTGACGTCGCTCTTGGTGTCGTACGCCGCTGTCCCGTGATGCGCGAACGTGGGAATAGACACAACCAGCAAGGCTAGAACACTGAACATCAAAATGATAATTTTTATTTTCATGGAGCCACCGTTGGCCGGGATTCTCTCACTGCCTCACGCGTGGTGTCAATCAGAGTTGCTTTTGTGCGGTTTTTTTTTGGGGGGGGGGCACGTCACCCGTCCAATGCGTCGAAAACAAGAACAGACAAACCAAACCCGCCGCCCCCTCAAAACCGCGAGGGAGCGGACACCCGGAAGCTCAGGTTCGCCTCAACCCTGGCCCACCTCGCAAAATTCTATTCTCACTCGATCCCCGAGTGGCAATTGGAGTTAGAATCGGCGGTGCAGAAGGCGTGGATGTTAAGCTGAAGGTGGAGTGTCTTTCACTGGATTGATTTTTGGTTGACCCTCTGGTGCACCGGCAGGCTTGGCTTGATCCGCCGGCTTATTGAGGTATTGAAAAACGATGGTGACGATGGGCAATAATGCGGGCAAATGAGCGGCGGGAATTTTCTCAATAAATTCCTTTAAAGACATCCCAACAAAGGCCGCCATCGCAGTCATGAAATGTTTCGCTTGGAAATATCCTGAAATCATGAAAAGAGCTCCAACAACCAACTCGATAATCCTGAGAGTTTGTCCGTCGCCCGGGATTGCACTACCTATTAGAAGTGCAAATCCGCTCGAAAAGCTGAGGTACACGCCAGCGTTCGCAATAACCAAATAGTCCATGATTTTTGATTTTCCGATCAAACTTGGCATCACAATCGCACCGAGTGTTAAATGAAGAATAAAATCCTGTTCTTTAGAACGCTTTGACTTTTCAAGTTGTATGGGTGAATTCCCCGGAAAAACTCCTGCCTGAAGCATGGCGTAAGGAGTGCCAAGCAGCCGTCCAATCATTAATGCAATGAATATGACAAGGATAAGCTTGGTACGGTATCCGAGGAATGATGCCTCAAATACGGAGTACGCCAAGGGATTCTTTTTTATGATGAGGAGTATGTAGAACAAGAGGCCAGGGAAAACATTACCGAAAAACTCAGCCGCCAGAAATACGGGGCCGAGGAGCAATGCACCGAGTCCAGATGAAGCTCCGGATTTTATCTCATCGTCAATCAAGCGCGGTCTTTACCTTGTCGGCAAGGTATCTGCAATGGCTACATTTGTCAATTGCCTCTTGTCAATTCCCTTTTCTGTTCATCATCATTCCAAGTTCCTATTGATATTCCAAGGGGCCGTGTGGTCCAACCATCCGCATTTTTCATCTTGACTAGCGCCCATGATTGGAGAATACCACTCCCATAAGTCAACACCGGGGAACTGGTTCAGCTTTTCCGGGTGGCCGACCGTTTCGGTTTTAAAGGGTCGGGGTTTTGAATTCCCGGCTCTTGGTGCTTGAATTTAACTTTAAACCCGCACCCTTCACAAAATGCGTGAAGGGCGGGTGGCCCGGGCTTTGGTTTGTTCCCATGTCACTTCACCAATAAATATACCACTCTAATAAGTCACCTTTGAGTTATATTACCGAGATGGGTGCCCCGTCCTTCGGCGGGTGGCCCGGGCTTTGGCTTGCTCTCACTTCACTTCATCGACAAATCCTACCACTCTCATAAGTCACCGTTGAGTTAAATTACCGAGGCTGGGTGCCCCGTCCTTCGCTTTTTGAAGGGCGGGGTTCTTGGTGTTCGTCCGCGTCAATCCAGTCCTATGATCCAGGCCATAAAATTCAAAACAAAAGCCCCGCCCTTCAAAAAAACGAAGGACGGGGCTTCCCGGCTTTTAATTTCTATCTGCCGGGCTACTGCACAACTTCGAAAACCCGTACTTCCGCCGGATTCCCTGCATGAGCAGGCACGGCCAGAAAGTACCGCTTCAGCTGTGGCACCAGTATGGCCGTCTTGGCTCGGAAACTTCCCGGGATGTGTCCGATCTGCTCGTAGTGATCTGCATCCTTCTGTTGAAAAACATCCACAAATTCGGTTCCTGGCGTGTAGATGCGCTTGCTCGCGGAATCAAAAGCCATGTCATCCACCATGCTGGCGACGGGCAGAGAGGCCACAACTTTACCGGAGTCAGAATCCAGGACCACGAACTTCTCGGGCTTGCCGGAGGCAGCGAGAAACAAGCGATGATTCGCTTCATCAAACATGAGCGGTACGTTGTGCTGGGCCGCCTCGGCAATGGACCATGTGGCCAGCTGGGTGTGCTTTTCCCGGTCAAAGACCCCGACGGCGTTGAGACCGGTCATGTTGACAAACAATCTTGGACCCGATTTTTCAAGCGCCAGTGCTTCCACGCTGTCCGTCTCGACCCTGATGTCCGCCAGTTTTTTGGCGGCCGTCGTATCAATGATGCTGATGAGCGAGTAAGCTTCCTTGGCGCCCCTGCCGCCGTTGACCACGTACAGATACTTGGTGGCAGGATCGTAGGCCATGGAGTCGCAGTCGTCCTTTAGCTTGATCCCCCCCAAATATTTGTACGAAGTGGCGTCGTACATTCGGACTTCCGCCGCGCCGCCGTCAATTACGAAGAGTTTTTTCAGGTCAGCCCGATAGAGCATGGAGTGTGGCTCATCCAAACCCGTGATGGTGTGGATGAGCTTGTTCGTATTGAGATCAAACACTTCGACGGCGGTATTCTTCTCGGCAGTAAGGAACAGGCGGTGACCTGCCAGGTCCACGGCAAAGTGGTCGAAGTCACCATCCTTGAGACCCGGTAGGGGAATCGACTGTAGCAACTTAAGGGGTGCGGGAGCCGCGCTTTCTTGTGAATTTGGCAAAGGAGACGCCATTGGCCCCGCGCATGGCCAAGCAATGAGTGCCGCGAATGAAACGCCCAGTATTGCATCCAACATCTTCATATTTTTCTCCTCGAATCCTATTCAGTCATCATGAAATTCGACTCTGCTTTTCATGTCGAGCTCTTGCCGAAACGGCTCGCGACATTGGTTCGCAATCTGCCGAATGTTACTTGGCGACTCATTTTGAGAAATAACTTAGAGCCGGAATTCGTATTCAGGTTATAGTGCCAACCTGAAACTTTCCTGAAAGCATCGGGCAGTGGCCTGCCATTGATTTCTTCCGATGTTGCTCTACCGATAAATCATCCCACGCCCGCAAGTCAACTTTGAGTGACGCGAGAGGTATGAATTTAGCGCGTTGACATTGTGTTGTTTTTTCAACTAGACTCCGCGCAGTTGCCTGCCGAATTTTAGGTGCTCACAATACGGAGGAACATCTGATGCGGATTCGAAAACGATGCATGGACGTGTTTGGTTCAGCGGTCCGTTTTTCCTGCTTGCTGATCCTGATCGCCGTTCCGGCGTTGCGAGCGCAGAATGCGCCCGTCTATGAAGTTGACCCCGCGTGGCCCAAGCCCTTGCCAAATCATTGGCTCATGCAAGGAGTGCCCGTGATGGTTACGGACAAGGACGATCACATTTGGGTCTTTAACCGTCCAAGGGACATCAACGTTGATGAATCGGGGGCAGCCACAACACCTCCGCGAACCGACTGCTGCATCGCCGCACCCGCCGTTTTGGAATTTGATACCGCTGGCAACCTGCTGCAAGGCTGGGGAAAACCGGGCTACGTTCCCGGATGGCCAGCCGAGGGAATCGAGAGGCCGGGCGCGGGCGCCGAACACGCGATCCTTGTGGATCGTCAGGGAAACGTCTGGCTGGGAGGAAGCTCGCGCGGGGACAGTATCCAAAAATTTACGGGCGACGGAAAATTTCTGTGGGATTTCGGCCATCGCGGGGCCAGAACTCCGCCGGGACAGCAAGCGCAGCCCTTGAAGCAGAACAATCAGGACACCGATACTTTTCCAGGAGGAATATTTTTCTTCGATCTGGACGAGGACGCCCACGAACTTTACATCGTGGATCAGAAGCGCGTCCTGGTTTACGACATGGACAGCGGTGTCTACAAACGCGGCTGGGGCGGCCACGGAATTCCCCTGAGCGAGATTGATAATGATCCCACACCTCCCTATGACTGGAAATCGGGCCCGCCGCCGGATCAAAAGCAGTTTGCTCCCGCGCTGCATTGCGTCCATATCGCGACCGATGGCCTCGTTTATATTTGCGAACGCGGCTCGGACCGAATTCAGGTGTTTACCAAGCAGGGCGTGTTTGTCAGCAGCTTCTTCGTGCATCCCTCGACGCCGTCTCGCGGTCCCGAGTGTGGAGGCCCTGGCAGCACGACATTTGGAATGTGCGGAACGATTTACAATCTCACTTTTTCGCATGACGCCCAACAAAAATACGTGCTGCTGGCGGACGGCACGAACGACAAAATCTGGGTCCACGATCGCAAAAGCGGCGCTCTGGCCGGCTCGATCGGCGACAACGGCCGCATGGCCGGGCAATTCCACTGGATTGACGCCATCGCCATGGACTCCAAGGGAAACATTTACACCGGAGAAGTGGATACCGGAAAACGCGCGCAGAAATTTGTCCTGAAAAACGGAGACGGCAAAGCGCGGCCGCATCCCCACGAGTAATCACAAACAACCATTGGAAGTTTCACAATCGAAATATCGGGTACGGGCTCTACTTGGAGCCCGCCGGAAAAAAGAAGAGGTCTGCCGATGGCGTTGCGGATAGCAAAAATATTAATCTCTGGTGTGGCGATTGCGACTTTTTTTCTTGGAGTCTTCGCCACACCTCCAGCAGCGCGCGCGCAAAACGCTCCCACGTACCAGGTGGACCCCTTCTGGCCCAAACGCTTGGCCAACAAATGGAGCATGCAGCAGATTGTTGATATCTACGTGGACAAGGAAGACCACGTGTGGGTATTGAATCGCGCTTCGGACGCGAGGCCCGATGAATTGGGAGCTTCCACCACTCCCCCGCGCACCGAATGCTGCATCGTGGGACCCGAGGTCGTGGAATTCGATACTGATGGCAGCGTGCTCCGGGCTTGGGGAGGCAAAGACTACGTTCCCGGATGGCCGGGCCGGCTGCAAACCATCGGCGTGGATCGCGACGAAAACGTCTGGATCTCCGGAACCATGCCCGGCGATAGCATCATCAAATTTAATAAAGACGGAAAATTTCTGTGGGACTTTGGCCACCGCGGACCGAAAGTGCCGGCCGCGGAAGTGAAACAAGATAATCAGCAAACCGCCATTTTCCCGCCGGGAATCGCCGCCTTCGAGTTTGACGAAGACGCGCGCGAACTTTATATTCCAGACGGCTTCCTCAACAAACGCGTCCTGGTGTATGACATGGATACGGGCGCGTTCAAACGCGGCTGGGGCGGCAAGGGCACGCCGCTCGCCGAAATTGACAACGACCCCACGCCGCCGTATGACCCGTCGGGACCGCCTCCGGATCAAAAGATGTTTGCGCCGGCACTTCATTGCGCGCACCCGTCGAAAGACGGATTCGTCTACGTTTGCGAGCGCGGCAGCGACAGAATCCAGGTGTTCACCAAGCAGGGCAAATATGTGAAAGAATTCTGGATTCACCCCTCCACGCAGTCTCGCGGTCCGCACTGCGGAGGAATCTGGAGCATGACCGATCCCCCGTGCGGCACGATTTATAACCTGACGCTCTCGACCGACCCAAAGCAAAAATACATTCTGGTCGCCGACGGCACCAACAATATGATTTGGATCCTCAATCGTGAGGATGGCGCTCTGGTGGGTTCCTTTGGGGGCAATGGACGCTATGCGGGACAACTGCATTGGGTGGATTCGATCGCCATGGACTCTAAGGGAAACGTGTACACGGGCGAAGTGGAAGATGGCAAACGAATACAGAAATTTGTGCCCGTAAAGTAAAACGGGAGCGCTACGTTTTCAGCCGCGGCAGCAATTCCAGTGCGTTCTCGCGATCAATCATGCGCAGCTCGCTCTCGCTGAATCCTCCATTTTCGATCAGGCCCTTACTGACCGCCGCGCCTGAGCCGCCGCCCAGCGGGAAATCGGTTCCAAACAAAATGTGCGATGTGGGAACGAGTTTCTTAAAAGACGGCAACGTGTAGGGATTAAAGGCCTGCGCCGTGTCGTAATAAAATTTCTGCAACTCGTAAATCAAACCTTTGGGAAGCTGCTGCGCGATTCCGTTCAGGCGGCTGGTGATGTACGGCACAGTGCCTCCACCGTGGGACCAGATAAAGCGAATGTCCGGGCAGCGCACCACGGTAGCGTTGGTCAGCAAACTCGCAATCGTGCGTGTGGTATCGAAAACAAATTCCAGTCCGCGATTCTGCCCATCCGCAAGCACGGTCTGCGTGCCGCATGCCGCGCAGAAGGGATGGCAAAACACAACGGCCTTGCGCCGGTTTAATTCATCCATCACCGGGGCGAATTTGGGATTACCGAGATATTGGCCCTGGTAGCTAGAAAGCACGCAGGCCCCGTCCGCCTTCAAGGTATCGAAGGCATATTCGATTTCGCGCAATGCCCCATCCACATCCGGCAAGGGCAAGGTGGCGAACAGTCCGAAACGCCCCGGATAATCCTTGATCACTTTTGCCGCGTAGTCGTTGCACTCCCGCGCCAGCGCGCGCGCAGCGGTGTTATCGCCGAACCACACGCCGGGATCGCTGATCGAAATTATGGAAGTGGCCACGCCGCCTTTATCCATTTGATCGATGGATTTTTGAGGCGTCCAATCCAGCAGGCCGGGCTGGCTGATCCCCTTAGCCGTGCTTTCTGCAATCAATTTGGGAACGGAAAAATGGCTGTGCGTGTCAATGCGGAAGGGACGCGCGGGAGCGGCGGATCCTGCCTGCGCGGCAAAACTGATTTCCGGCAAAACAGCGGCAGCGCCCAGCGCGGCCATCCCGTAAAGAAGTTCGCGTCTCGACGGCGTGCAAATCTTTTCTCGATGTTCTTTTCCACCAGGCCCATCCGTGTTTTTGAATGCCGCCATGTTCCCTGTGAATTCGTCGTGGATCACAATAGCCTCCTGATTCAACTGGATGCCACATCATAAATAGTTTTTGTGGGTCGCGGTTTCAACCGCGACATTTAACCGCCGGCAAAAGCTGGGCTTTAGCCCCTGAAGCCTGTCGCACCCCAAGGCCAGCCGAATTCATGAGACAAGTTTTAGAGAGACGGAATGATTGGCCGATCATACTTACGCGTCCCCATGGTTTCAAGCGTTACTATAAATCTCCAAAGAAACCGCGTACCTTCAAAGGCGATTCGAGCCGCTTTCCCAAAATCCAAATTCGTGTGCCGAAACCCGCCGAGGTTATTTATTTTGAATGGGCGTTGGTCTTTGGTATACCATCCCGCCGAGGAATCCCCTGCAATGCGGAAACTTTCGCTGTACATGCTGAGCCTGCTTTTAGCGATTGCAGTGTCTTGGATTTCAGTGCGCGCGCAAACTCCGGCAGCTGGCATCGTCGTAAAGCTCGATCCGGGCTTCGATCAGATTCTTTCACCGAACGCAAAATTGGAATTACTGCAGGGCGAGGGTTCCTTTGAAGGCGGCGAAGGACCACTCTGGATCCAACGCGGTGAGTCCGGTTATCTCTTATTCAGCGACGTTTCCGGGAATCGCATCATGCAATGGACGCTCAATTGTTTCAAATATCCGTGTCCACCCGATGGCAAACTTTCCGTTTATTTGGAGCACTCCGGCTACGCGGACTCGTCGCGCGTCGGAAGCGTGGATTCCAGTGGAGCGCATCTCTATGGGTCCAACGGTCTGACGCTGGATCGGGAGAGCCGAATCATCCTTGACGCCAATGGCGACCGGGCCGTGGAGCGCCTGGAAAAAGATGGCCAGCGAACTGCGCTGGCGGACCACTTCGAAGGAAAGCGCCTCACGTGCCCCAACGATATCGTCGTCAAATCGGATGACTCCGTTTACTTCACGGACGGCGCCGCCGGTTGTCTTCCAAAGAGAGAGGACGATCCCGCGAAGGAATTGCCTTTCCACGGCGTGTACTTTATTCAAAATGGCAATTTGCAATTATTGGACAAGGATCCGGGAAACTTCCCGCCGAACGGCCTGGCATTTTCCCCGGACGAAAAAATTCTCTATGTCAATAACGGCGGGCCAGGACCAACTCAAAGACAAATTTTCGCTTATGACGTTCAATCCGATGGCACGGTCAAGAATAGGCGTTTGTTTATTGATTTCACAGGTGAGAAAGGAATTGGCGGCCCGGATGGCATGAAGGTGGACGTCCAGGGAAATGTCTATTCCACGGGTATGGGTGGCGTGTGGGTCATCTCGCCCGCAGGCAAGCGGCTGGGCCAAATTCCCGCTCCGCAAGGAATGCGTTTCTCCAACCTGGCATTTGGTGATTCCGATAGCAAGACGCTGTTTGTCGTCAGCCCGAAGACGTTGTGGAGAATCCGGCTCAATGTCGCGGGAATTCGCCCGCATTAGATTTTTTTTCAGAATGCGGATGCCTCTTATTTGCTGGTTGCCCCGGCAGTTTCTTTTGATTTCAGGGCCTTGTATTGGTCCACGTCCTGGTTATTCGTGCAGTAGTATTCCAAAAGATCTTCGTGGCCCAGTGTCCAGACACGCGGCGCAGACGTCCATGGTTTTGCAAGCACTTTGGGATCCTCGATGGTCACCTGAACTTGCAAATAATTCAGGGAGGGCCGGCTGACACGCTCGATGACGTGTTCCTGATCGCTGTGAAACCATCCAGTGAAATTATTCCAGGTTCGCTCATCAATTCCGATCACATCAATGACCAGTGTATCGCCGTCCCAATGGCCAACTTCGTCTCCGTCAAACGATGGATCCGGTTCCTCGTTATGCGGCCGCCCATCGGTGTGGACCACACGCCAATTATTATTCAGTTCGTCCAACTGCACGAATAAACCAGGAGTTTGAACTAACTGGAATGGGTACGGGTCAATCAAGAACATCCCTGGAACGCCTCGAGGCAGACAATTCACCGACGCCCGTCCCAATTCAAAATCCGTGGCCGTCATGCCCTTGATTTTTGCGGCTGCCCACGGCTGGAAGGAGGGTGGTTCTTCTGGCGTGATTTTGGCGTCGAATTGCTTTCGTAACGCGGAATTGAAAGTGAACCCACCCGCGGTGCCCGGAAACCAAACTCCGGAGAGGTCAGGATGCCCGTCTGCCGTGCGCGGGGCGGGTCCGCCTTTTGGCACGGACTCCGTTTTTGCTTTCGTGGCGCCAGACTCTGAAACTTTTCCCTGCTGCCCCACTTGGGCCGCGGTCGGCAGGACTGACAGTAAGACAAGGCCGAGCACGACTCCAGCATTCCTGCCGTGCTGACCGAGGCGTTGTTTCATCTTATCTCCTCTTTTTAGGGGCCCTCAAGGAATGCTCTCAGTATCCTTCCTTCGCACCGTCAAATTTACCTTCGACATCCTGTCCGATTCTATGTATCTGACCATCCGACAGCTTGATGGTCTCGGCAGCGGCCCGATTCTTCGCGCCATTCTTGGCCAGACACGCCCTCACCGTCACACTCTTGCCAACCGTATCCTCGAAATCTTTTCTCTGCGTTCCGCTCCTTTTCAGAGTGGAAAGTGAAACAGTTTCAAAAGTCCAGGAGGTCACAGTGCCGTTGGGATCCTTCACATCCAGATGAAAATAACCATGCGGATTTTGCCATTCGAAACTTGTAAACGTACCCGTCAAGTCCATGCACTTGTTGGCGTCGAACTCTGCCGCAAAAGAGTGGTGAGCGGATGCGGGAATAGCTGCCGCGAAAATGCCAAAAGCAGCCACCACAATACCGGGAAGTCTGCGCTTCATGAATTCCTCCTTAAACGAACCAATCGCGGGAGCAGTTTGGCGACTAAAAAAGAATGTAGTGGGCGTACCGTATCACAGTGGATGGCGGCTATCAAAGTCCGAAGTTCCCATCGGCCCCATCCAAGTACTCATTGCACCTGGTAAGCATAAACTTCGCCAGCGGCAGTGCCTCGAGGTGGCACCACCACAAACAGGCGCCCCAACTGAGGCACCAGCAGCCCGGTCTTGGCGCCGGGGCCGGAGGGAACGTGCCCCGAAAGTTGATAGTGATCCGCGTCGGTTTCCTTGTAGACATCGACTGCTCCGGTGCCGCCGGAGGTGGCGTAAATGCGCTTGCTGGCGGGATCGAACATCAAATCGTCAACGCCCTTTCCGACCGGCAGCGCCTGCAGCTCTTTTCCGGTTTGACTGTCGAACACGACAATGGCTCCGCTGCGGCAGCCGACAAAGAGACGATGCGCGGATTCATCCAGCGCCATGGTGGCGTTGCTCTTGCCCAGCTTGACCGACCAACTGGCCACGACTTTGTTCGCCTTGCGATCAATCACTTCCACTTCGTTCTTGGCGGGGTTATTCAGGAAGAGCCTGTCGCCCGATTTCTCCAGCGCCATGGCTTCCAGCGTGTCTCCGTCCAGCTTGATGTCGGCAAGCTTGGTGCCCGCAGTGGTATCCACAACGCTCAGCATCGTGAACGTTTCGTGTGCGTTATCTCCGCCATTATCTATATAAAGGTAGTGGGTGGCTGGATCGTAACCGATGGAGTCCGCATCCACCTTGAGTGAAACGGTTTTCACCAGGTCGTACGTCTTCCCGTCATAAATGTTCAGCACCCCCTTGCCTTCATCCGTAATATAAATTCGATTCAAATCTTCCCGGTACAGGACCGCATGGGGGTGGTCCACCTTAATGGAGCGGATAAATTTTCCGGTGGCGAGATCGAATACCAGAACCTGCGCGGCTTCTTCGCCGACTACGAACAAACGATTCCCGCCAATGTCTATGCCAAGATGATCGAAGCGGCCTTTTACTGAAGCCGGCATTTCATATTTGGCGGCCAATTTCAAAGGGGCGGCTGTTTGAGCTGCCACCGTCTGCGCACCCAGCAAACAGGTTACAATCAAAATTGTTTTGAGTTTGTTCATTCGTCCAATCCTAGATTTGGTCCGGGCGCGGTGAATTCATGCCCAGCGGTTCCCAAATGAATTTCCGGCGCGCAACAGGTTTTGACTAGAATTTCCGACTCAGGCTTTCAGCACGCGCATCGTACGCTTTTCCGGCAGGGGACACAATAAATTTAGCCATTGATTGGCGGTTTCGCCATCTTCAAACTATAAAAAAGTGTAGTAGCCCGCACTTCCCACAAACACTCCTATCACCCCTTGTTATTGGGGCGAAAGACAATTAATTTTCGCCACCTTGACGTTGCAAGGGCACGGCGTGCCGTGCCCTTGTGCCCCTAGCACGGGGTTTCATCATCTGCATGATTGAATTCCGGGCTTAACGCACATCGCCTGTGAGAAAGGGGTTAGCGGCACGTCTTAGCCGTCGCCCCCTTGCACTTCTGTCCATTGGGGGTCCACATCTCATTTCCCCGTCTTACGGAATCCTTATGCTTCGCGCACGACTTCCTAACCGGCGAAAGCGCATGATCCCTTTGTAAAATGAGGCCACACGGATGGATTCAACCGCAACAGACCGTGACAAGGCGCAGAGCACGGTGTGGCGGCGAAAGAGGACCAATCGCATCGGATTGCGGCACTTTCGGTAGACGGCCATTCTGCAGTCATCCCGGGAGGGAGACGGAAACGATGCGAAGTTCTCCAGGTACAAAGCTGGCGCCTGAAGGAGGGCTTTATGGCCATCACAATATTCCTTCTGCTGAATGGGCTGGGCGTCGTTTTTCTGTTTTATGTGCTGGTGAACTTCTGGATCGAAGGTCAACGGCCAAGGAACACGTCGCAATATTCTTGGGAGTCATTGAGGAAAGGGGCCGCGGACGTATTCATCCTGACGCTGCCGATTTCACATCGCGGTGGTGGCGGCCTAAACGTAATTCCAATGCCAGTCGGCGGGCGCGCCCAGCGCACTGGGCAATACAGCCATGGGGTCGTGGAACAAGCTGACGGGACGCCAAGGAAGGCGCGCCAGTTAT
>Ga0207024_10016_pt1 | contig 62434 bp, 54 predicted proteins | sample Alteio_BWMinCont_44_FD_153470 | JGI IMG/M metagenome (GOLD analysis project Ga0207024, IMG submission 153470) | Enriched cells from forest soil in Barre Woods Harvard Forest LTER site, Petersham, Massachusetts, United States -... | ecosystem: Environmental > Terrestrial > Soil > Temperate forest >...
GTGTTGAGAATGGATAGGTGCGCGCCACTGGCGTCGTTGACGACACTGGCTTGGACCGCGGTGGTTTGGCCGTTGATGGCGGTCGCGATCTGCGCCAGCGTGTTGTTTGCGCCGTTCAGCGTGACGGACGCAACCTGCGTGCTGCCTGCCAAGACCGAAATCGTGCCGGCCGCCGCCAGCAAAGTGCTGCCCGTGGCGACCGCATCTGACTGGTACGACGTGGCCTGACTATTGATGACTGCTGCAAGTTCGTCCAACGTGTTATTCGTCGCACCTACCGTGACGGACGCGACTGGCGTGCCGCCGGCCGATATGGCTAGGGTGTCCCCCGTAGCCAGTGCGGTGCTGCTGGTGGAAACCGCATCCGAGTAATACGAGGAAGTGGTTGCCAGGGAAGTAATCGCAATCGTGTGTGCGCCTGGGACCGCCGACGAGGATGAGGTTGCCGTGAGCGCACTCGTGTTGGACGACGTCGCGATCTGATTGCCAAGCACCCCCAGCGGATCATTCAATGCACTTACCGCCGTCTGCAGCGCTGACAGATCAGACGTGATGTTTGCCAGCGCCGAGGCTTGCGTGCCTATCGCGGACTGCTGATTTTGAAGATTGGTAATTGCGCCTTGCTGGAAGACTTCAGCGGACTGAACAAAGGAACCCACATTGATCCCCTGGCCGAGTCCCGAGGTGGTGCTGGAAGCCGCGGCGCCGGTGCCTCCAGTACTGGAGACGCCCGTATTGGTGCCGAGGCCGGTCAGTAGGGACGATACGGAGCTAGCCATCTTGTTCTTTTCCTATCCTTGGTCAATTTTCAACTTCCCATGTTCGAGGCGAGGCTCGATCAGCCCCGCCCGCTGCGGATCTGGTTGAATCCGGACGGCTACCGGAGCAACGTGAGGATCGTCTGTTGCGCCGAGTTGGCCTGAGCCAGGGCCGAAATACCGGACTGGTTCAGGATGCTGTACCGTGACAGGTCAGCGACCACCCCCGGGATGTTGGCGGCAAGGATGCCGTCTTCCGCGGAGGTCAGGTTCTGCACTTGGTTGGTGACCACAGAGCTGGCAGCTTGCAGCCGATTGACGTTTGCGCCGATGGCGCCGCGAAGGCTCGCTACGTTCGCGACGGCCGCATTGATAAGGCCGAGTGTGCCTTGCGCATCCGCCGCAGTCAGCAGGTCGTTAGTCACCGGGTTACTGAAGGGAGTTGCAGCCACACCGCCTGCGGTCGGAGAGAGTGTCGTGTTGCCGCTAAGGGTGCCTGTATCGGTTAGGGTGGCGCCGTTTCCAGCCGTGCCGCCAAGGATTGCCGTGAGCGTAACCACACCGCCTAGCGCCGTCGCTGTAAACGTTGTGTTGGCAACGGTTGCTGACCCGTATGCAGTTCCCGAGCCGGCGGCACTCTTATTAATAGCCTCAGCGAGGTTGACTGCTGAGGCCGACGCCGTGCCGCCAACCTGAACTTGGCCTGCGGTCACGCCGGCGGCGCCTGCCGCAAACGTGTAGGCCTGCGTGCCCACCGTGATGACCTCAGCGGCGCCCGGCCCAGTGCCCGTGAATGAGATCTGGCCCTGGGCTTGAACCGCAGGAGTTGTCCCGCTCACAGTTCCGGCCACCAGGCCGATGGACCCCGTCGAAAGCACGCCAGGGGTTATAGCAATGGTAGTGTTACTGACTCCATCACTAAGGAATACGTTAGTGACGTTACTGGTAAATACAGGCGTGCCGTTGAAATTGGTGCTGCTGCCAATACTGTTGATTTCGGCATTGATCTGGGCGTACTCGGCTTGGGTTGCGGTGCGTTGCGCGGTAGACAACGTGCCGTTGGCGGATTCCGTGGCTAGCGTGGTAGCACGATTCAGAAGTTGGGTCACCTGGGCGAGGGAACCATCGGCCACCTGGAGGGAGCCCACGCTGCTGCTGGAGTTCTGCACCGACTGCGTTAAGGCCGCAATATTGGCTTCCAACCCATTGGCAATGGCCAATCCCGCCGCGTCATCCGCGCCGGAATTGATTCGCGAACCCGAAGAAAGTTGCAATAGTGTGTTCTGCAGGTGAGCCTGCGTGATGGTCAACTGATTCTGCGCTGCAATTGATGCAATGTTATTTAGAATGCTGATTGCCATTTTTTAATCTCCTTAGTCGAAAGTGATTCCGTTCCCGGTTGGAGCATCCAGCCCCGAAGCTGCTCGACTCCGGAACCCCTTTCGCTCGCTCCCGATTTACGGAAGGTTTTTTACTTCCTCCAAATCACTTATCGGCCTTTGGGAATGGAGCTTTAGTGTTACCGGCGCGCTCATGCCCGAACCAGTACTAAGTGAGCGACTATCGGGTCTATTCGGCCGGCAATTGGTTCTCCACTTGCCCCACCGCGACGTTGCTGCGCGTCTGCCTCCCCAAGTTAGAAGTTTCTTAATCCTGGCGCTGTTTTTCGCGGCAGTCGGCCATTACGAGCTCGATTTCGATCGATGCCATATGGTTCGTAAATTGCTAGTGCAAGATCATGGCCAGAGCGGATGGTGGGTTACTGCTGGCTCAACTTATCCTCTGATGTGACGATGAATTAGAAGCAATCTGACAGGTTCCAACAAACACTGCAGGTGTACCGGAATGGAGCGGAGGTCTGGCTTAAAATGATTCCCCTGACTCGCCTCAATGGCCATCCACTGGCCATCAATTCGGATTTAATCAAGCTGATTGAAAATGCTCCGGACACGGTGATCACCCTGATCAGCGGGGAAAAAATTGTGGTTCGCGAAACGGGCGAACAAATTCTAGAGCGGATTGTAGCTTTTCGCAGGCGCGTGCTGGGCGGACTGGAGATGAATTTCTCCGGCTGGACGTCGCTCAATGTGGAACAAGCCGAAGACAAAGACAAGGCTTCATCGCCTGAGGACGAATAAATAAAATGGATAAGGGCACCATTGGTGGAATTGTGTTGGCCGGGGGAGCAATCCTGCTCGGACTGATTTTAGAGGGCGGGAAAATCGGACAGATTTTGCAGCCCACCGCGGCGCTGATTGTCTTTGGAGGAACGCTGGGAGCCGTGCTGGTGCAATTTCCCCTGAATGTGGTCCTGATTGCAGGTGCAGGGCTGGCCAACGTAATTTTCGAGCCCAAGAGCGATGCACTTAGCGTGATCAAGGAAATTGTAAAGATCGCGCACCAGGCGCGCAAGGAGGGGATCGTATCCCTGGACCGTGATTTGGGCAAAATCGAGAACCCGTTTCTAAAAAAATCGCTGATGCTCGCGATTGACGGGACCGAGCCGGCGGAATTGCGAAAGATGATGGAACTGGAATTGGAGAAACAAGCGGAGTACGAAGAAGACGTCCCCAAAGTATTCGAATCCGCAGGGGGATTTTCACCGACCATCGGGATCATCGGAGCCATCCTCGGCCTGATCCAGGTCATGCAACATCTGGACAACATTGATGAGGTGGGCAGGGGTATTGCAGTTGCCTTCGTCGCCACGGTTTACGGAGTTGGCCTGGCCAACCTTATCCTGCTGCCTTGCGCCGGGAAATTGAGAATCCGGATTCGCGAAGCGCAGATCGCCCGCGAAATGATGCTCGAAGGCGTCATTTCGATCCTCGAAGGCCTGAACCCGCGGGTGATCGAAACCAAGCTGAACGGCTTTCTATCCGAAATTCCAGAGGATTCTAAAGAGCAGGAGGTAGTTGTATGAAAAGAAGGCCGCCATCCCACTTCAACCACGATCGCTGGCTCATATCCTATGCGGATTTCATCACTTTGCTGTTTGCTTTTTTCGTGGTCCTGTATGCTTCCGCGCAGGTGGATAAACGGAAAGCCGGCCGTCTGGCCATGGCGATTCAGGTCGCCTTTCAGGAGTTGGGAGTATTTCAAACTTCCAATACGAAAGTCCCGTTGAAAGACGATGACGCCATGCCTTTCGAGAAGGTACAGGTGGTTGAAAACGTTACCCGCGATGCCGATTTGAAACGCTTGGTCAATCCCATGAATGGGCAACTTTCATCCGCCTCCGCGACGAACTCCTTGCAAGACGCCCAGCTTGCAATTCAGAAGGCCCTGCTGCCGGAAATTAGCCGGAACGAAGTCACGATGTCCATGACCCGGGAAGGACTGGTGGTCAGCCTAAAGGAAATGGGATTCTTTGACAGCGGGTCGGCTTCCGTTCGCCCGGGCTCGCTGGATGCCATCACGCGCCTAGCTAAGGTCCTCAAGCAGCGCCCGGAATACCTGCGCATTGAGGGACATACGGATAATGTGCCAATCCACACGGCGAGGTTCGCCTCGAACTGGGAGCTATCCACTTCTCGAGCTACCGGATTGATTCAGTTATTGATTACCGACTATGAGCTGCCTGCCAGACGACTTTCCGCTGCCGGATACGGAGAGTTCCACCCCCTTGCTAGTAATACGACGGTGGCCGGGCGTGCACAAAACCGCCGCCTGGACGTGGTCATCCTGGCGCCCTTTGCGTCCTCCATCGAATCACCGGAGAGTGGCAAGTCCGATGCAGGAACCCCTAAGGCTGTTCGGAATTCTTCTCTCCCCAACCCTTAAGTTTTGAGTTTATTAGCCGATGGGAAAATCGGGCCGGAAGGGCGTGAATACTGAAAGGCATCATCCCGTTGTACGGTTGCGTGGAACCGAATCACAAGACTTCCGCAACAATTTCCTGCCAGTATGCGCCGATTGCGGGACGCAGTTCGGAAATGGGTGGTAAAAGCGTGGAATCTCGATGCTGTTTGAGTCACCTCAAATTGATCGCAGAAGAACAACCAAAATGCTAAAAGAGGCTACCCTCCCGAAAGACGAAGCAGTTTCCGGCGGAGATTTGGCCGACCCAGCGTGGATTCGCATCCGCGACTTGATCTACCAGACTTCGGGAATCTATCAAGCCGAGAACAAATTTTATCTTCTGGTCAGCCGCGCCATACGAAGGATGATGGCTGTGGGCGCGAAATCGCCGCGCGAGTATCTGGAATATCTCTCGGCGCGCGCGAATAAAGAGACGGAAATGAGGGCATTGCTCAATGAGATCACGATTGGCGAGACATCTCTTTTCCGCAGCATGCCGCAGGTAGACGCGCTTCGCAAAGTGGTCATCCCCTCGGTGGTCGAGGTCAAAAAGAAGATGTCGTACAACAAACTGCGTTTGTGGAGTGCGGGGTGCTCGACCGGCGAGGAACCCTACACCCTGGCCATGCTCCTTTACGAGGAGGTGCAAACCACCCTGAAAGGCTGGACCTTTGAAATAGTCGCCACGGATCTGAATGACCGTTCCGTGGCGAAAGCGCAGGAGGGGATTTACAACGACTACGCCGTACGCAATGTGCCGCCGGATTACATGAAAAAATATTTCACCAAATCCGGGTCGGAATTCCGCGTGGCGGACACTATTCGCCCTTTTGTCACTTTTTCCCGGCTGAACATGCAGGACGACAGCAAGATGCTGTTCATGCGGGGCCTGGACGTCATCTTCTGCTGCAACGTCCTGATCTATTTTGACGCAAAATCCAAAGCACGCACGATCCAGCATTTTTATAACGCCCTGATGCCCAATGGTTATTTTTTTCTCGGTCAGTCTGAATCTCTGTTCGGGGTCAACGACAAGTTTCGACTGATCCACTTTCCCAGCGCCACCGGGTATTGGAAAGCCGACGAATCCTCGCCGAAGGCAGGTACTCCATGAAGACTGAAAGTCTCGACCGTCTGCGGTCGCGAATCGTGAAGATTGACGCCATGCCGGCCATCCCCGTTATCCTCCGCCCCTTGCTGCGCTGTCTGGACCAGCCGGCCGAACTGATAGACATGAACCGCATCGTGGAACTGGTTTCCTATGACAAATCCATTGCCGCCCAATGCATTCGCATGGCGAATTCGGCACTATTCAGCCGCAGCACTCCGGCGGAGACGATTCGCTCCGCTGTGCTGAGCTTGGGAATGTGGCGCGTTCGCGATCTGTTGTTTTCCAATTCACTTTCCCAGGTGATTCCGGCCAATCGCTGGGTGGTGGATCCCTCCATTTTTTGGAGACATTCGCTGGGCTGCGCTCTGGTCTGCCGAAAATTCGCCGAACTGATTGATTATCCGGATACCGAGAAAGCGTACCTGGCGGGTTTGTTGCATGATATCGGTGTGCTGGTCAATTGCATGGTCGCTCCGGATGAGTTCCGGACAGCCCTGTTAAAAGCTGCGGAGGAGAAGATGCCATTGGAGGAAGCCGAGCTGGCTATCATGGGCTTCACACACAGCGACACCGGCCGGATTCTGGGTGAGGCGTGGAAAATTCCAACCGACCTGATCGATGTCATAGAACTCCACCATCTGATCGGAGATCCCAACCGCGGCAACCCGCTGGTGGCTCTGGTTCACTTGAGCGATCTGCTTTGCCGCATGCGCGAACTGGGTTATGGCTACTACGAGGCCCGGCAGATTGATTTTGCACACGAGCCCGGATGGCTTTATCTGGCGATGAAATTTCCAGCAATGAAGAAAATTGACATGGCCCACTTTACTTTCAAACTGGATGATTACGCGAAAGAGGTCGGCGAACTGGTAGCCACGGTTTTTGCCGGCCGACAAGCTGCTTAATTCTTGCGATGCCCGCTTAAGCAATTCCGCTGTGTCGCGTCACGTTGACAGGTCGCGCCCGCACACCCCGGAAGTATCCAGGATCACAACCCGGCTTGGGCTGTATTCGAATCCGCTTCCAACGGCTTTCGCGCGATGGAGTCGGGAGGCGCGGCGCGCAGATATTGCGGGGGCCAGCTCATCGGCTGTTTCAATTCACGCGCCGTCCGAAGAGGCCAGTAGGCATCGCGCAGAAATTCGCGCGCCATGAAAACCAGATCGGCGCGATGATTTGCCAGAATTTCCGCCACCTGTTCCTTTGTTTCGATCATTCCGACCGCGCCGGTCAGGATGCCGGCCTCGCGGCGAATGCGTTCGGCGAAAGGAACCTGGAACCCGGGGCCCGCAATAATTTTTTGATCGTGCACCAGCCCCGCGGAAGAGCAGTCCACCAAATCCACGCCCAGCGGCTTGAGTTGCTTGGCCAGTTCCACGGCTTGCTCCACGTCCCACCCGCCCTCTTTCCAGTCCGTGGAGGAAATTCGGATGAATAGGGGAAGTTGGTCCGGCATCTGCTTGCGAACGGCGGTGACCACTTCGCGCGCGATCCGGGTACGGTTTTCGAACGAGCCGCCGTATTCGTCGTTCCGGAAATTGCTGAGCGGAGAAAAGAATTCGTGCATCAGGTAGCCGTGCGCGCCGTGGATTTCGAGGATACGATAGCCGGCCTCCAGCGCGCGTCGCGCCGCCTGAGCAAAAGCGTCCACGATTCCGCGGATTTCTTCCTTGGACAGTTCGCGGGGCATCGCATAGTGATCGGAATAGGCGACCGCGCTTGGAGCCACGGGCACCCAGCCGCCCTGATCCACGGGAATCGCATTTGGCCCATCCCACGGACGCTGGGTGCTGGCTTTGCGGCCCGCATGAGCCAGTTGCATGCCGGGGACGACGCCCTGGCCCGCGATGAATCGCGCGATGCGCGCCAAAAATTCAATATGCGAGTCTTTCCAGATTCCCAGGTCTTCCGGCGTGATGCGTCCATCCGGCGTGACGGCTGTCGCCTCGGTGAACACCAGCGAAGCTCCGCCCACGGCGCGTCCGCCCAGGTGCACCAGATGCCAGTCGTTAGCGAATCCATCCTCGCTGGAATATTGGCACATCGGTGAAACGACCATGCGGTTGCGAAGCGTAATGCCACGTATTGTTAGAGGGTCGAAGATTTGCGCCATGTTTTTCCTTGTTTCGAGATTTTCGACAAAGTTTAATATTTCGCTGTATCCGTGGATCCCAGAAGGACTCCAGAACTATTGAAATTGGATGCCGCCGGAAACCGCCGCGATTCAGACAGGCATTCTACAATTTGCAAACGATCCGCGCTCTACTTTTGCCTGCCGTACAACTATGTCAAACTATCCAAAATGAAAACGGAGCATTTTGTGCGCGTAGGAAGACCGCTTGCAGCTACCTGCGTGGTTCTCTAAGATGAATAACTCGATATGATCATTCGCAACGTTCGTAGATCACGCTGGGCACTTCGCATTGGGATTTTTCTACTGGCGTTTTCCGCGGCGGCCACGATTCACGCCCAGGAACGCGCGGATTGCCGCGTCTTCCACAGCACGGTGCTTAATTCTCCCGTGCGGTACTGCGTTTTCTTGCCGGCAAGTTATTCCACGCTGGCGGCGAAGGCGCGGCGCTATCCGATCCTATACCTTCTGCACGGATTGGGCGGCAACGAACAATCCATGGCGGTGTCCGGAGAATGGACGGCGTTGCAGGATTTGCGCCGCGATAAAAAGGCGGGGGATTTTCTGGTGGTCGCACCGGACGGCTGGGACACGTTCTATATCAATTCCCGAGACGGCATGACACGCTATGGCGATTTTTTTCTGCATGAATTCCTGCCGTTCGTGGAGCGCGCCTATCGGGTGCAACCCGGGCGCGCGGCGCGCGGGATTACCGGATTTTCGATGGGAGGCTATGGAGCGCTGCGCATAGCTTTTGCGCACCCGGAGCTTTTCGGGGCTGTCAGCGCGCATAGCGCGGCACTGATGCGAGATCCGCCTGCGGGCGTTAACGCGGGAGCGTCGTCTGGAAATTTGGCGGCGCGTATTTTAACCAATGTATTCGGCAATCCAATAGACGTCGCATTCTGGAATCTGAACAGCCCGTTCGTTCTGGCCCGGAAGAATGCCGCCATGATCTCTCGCATGAAAATTTATTTTGACTGCGGCACGGAAGACTCCTACGGCTTTTACTCCGGCGCGTCGGAAATGAATAATACCCTGGATGCGCTGAAGATTCCCCACGAATTTCATCTCTATCCCGGCGGCCACAATGTTTCCTACTTGCTGGCTCACCGGGACGCTTCATTCCAATTTCACGTGCGCATATTTGAAGCTGCTCGCCAGTAGGACAGGCTTCAGCCTGTCTGGTTTTCGCCTGAGTCAGGCGCAAATCTAAACCAGACAGGCTGAAGCCTGTCCTGCTGGAATTGCGACACCTTCTTAAATCAAATTGTCGCTCGTAACACCCCCGCGGGTCGCGGTGTCACGTACAATGACAATTTCGATGGCATTTTCGGCTGAAATGGATTACGATCCCGGGCCTGTGGGGAAGTCCTGTTTCTCTCGATTGGGCGCGGTTACCGCCACCCCCCTGTTGCCGGACAACCGCGTTTAGGACGCAGCGTACACCCGCGTAGGCTGTAATCTCTTGGACTTCTCTCCCGTCAGCATTCATTGAATATTTTTGCCCCTGCTGATACTTGGCCCGGAGGTGTCCATGCGTACGTTACTTGCACTGGCAATTTATCCACTCCTTGTTTTGGCATTTTGCGCGCCACTGTCAGCACAAAACAATCCCATCCCATTTGTGAATAATCCTCTGGTGCCGGCAACTGCTGTGCCGGGCACTTCTGGATTGACGCTTACTGTAAACGGCGCGGGATTTGCCCCCGGGGCAACCGTGAAATGGAATGGAACCTCGCTGCAGACGACGTTTGTCAGCCGCACGCAAGTGACTGCATTGGTTCCGGCCAGTAACTTGCTCGCGGCCGGCACGATTCCCGTCACGGTGTCGAATCCAGCTCCGGGCGGTGGCGTTTCGAAGGTGGTTTCGAATGTGATTCTGTTCGAAATCACCACGGCTACCACATCCCTTGCGTTCAACTCCACGGAAACAGATTTTCCCATTGCTGGGGCTACCTCGATCAATACTCCATCCGCTCTAGCGGTTGGATATCTTCCGAACAACAACACGCCGCTACTATCCATTGCGGATCAAAGATGCCCGGCGGCAATCAATTGCCTCACCCCGGGGGGCGCCGCTATTTCCACAGTAGAGGGCACGGCTGCGAATTGGGCGCTTACCGCTGCTGGCCCACAAACTCTGATAGCAGGGGATATTAACGGTGACGGAATTTTCGATCTCATCTCTCTGGGGCCTACAGGCCTCGGCAATCTTTCAGTCTTGCTGGGAAATGGCGATGGCTCGTTTCAAGCGCACCAGGATATTGTGCTGCCCGCAGGCGCGAACCCGGGAGTTGCCCCCGTGCTGGGCGATTTCAATCAAGACGGCAAACTAGACTTGGTGCTGGCGGCGAATGGAGGCGTAATTTTCCTGCCGGGAAATGGCGACGGAACGTTTGGCGCGCCGGGACCTCTAATAGTTACTGACGCTGCCTCCATCGGCACGTACGTGACCGCGGGAGACTTTAATGGCGATGGCGTGCTCGATCTTGCGGTCAGCAATATTGACCTTATGGGAGGCTCGATTTCCATCCTGCTCGGAAATGGCGATGGGACGTTCGTGCCAAAAGAGATCTATCCTTTCAGCTTTTATCCCGGGCGCATCGCGGCGGCGGATTTCAATGGCGATGGCAAACTCGATCTTGCGGTGTTCGATTTTCTCTCCTCGGGTACCTCCATGGCTATGCTGCTGGGAAATGGAGACGGGTCATTCCAGCCGAAAGTAGACTACCCGGCGGGAGTGTCGCCGGTGGATTTTGCGCTGGGGGATTTCAATGGCGATGGGATCTTGGATATTGCGGTTGCGGATTCACTGTGCACCAACCCCGGCTGTCCCGCGAACGGCTCCGTGAATGTTTTGTTGGGCAATAGAGATGGCACGCTGCAAAGTCATCTTGATTTTGCCACCCGCGGTTCGCCGGGAGCAATCGCTTCCGCGGAATTCAGTTATTTCAGCGCGCCCGTAGGCAGGATGGGGTTTGCTGTGACCAATCCCAGCTTCAATTCGGTCTCGATTTTTGCCGCCATTCCGATGGGAGTAACGAATCCTCTCCCGGCGATTTCTTCCATCTCACCGGCCAGCGCGATCCAGGGCAGTGGCGCCTTTTCTCTCACCATAAATGGATCCAACTTTGTTTCCGCGTCCGTGGTTTCGTTCGGCGGGCAGTTGCAACCGACAGCCTTCGTGAATGCAAATCAGCTTACGGTCCAAATCCCGAATACCTCCATCGCCACGGCGGGCCCTGAAGCCGTTCTGGTGACCACTCCGGCTCCGGGGGGAGGGAATTCGACTTCCGCCTCATTTAACATTTACCTCCCTCCGCCGCAAATTTCGTCGATCAGCCCGACCAGCGTTGCCGCAGGTTCACCGGGCTTTACATTGACCATCAATGGGGCGAACTTCGTGCCGGGTTCCACGTTAAATGTGAACGGATCCGCGCAGTCCGTGACGTTTGTAAATGCAGCTCAAGTCACCGCCTCGATTTCCGCTTCGGTTGTGGCAACCACCGGCTCGATTAGTCTCTCCATCACCAATCCCCTGGGTGGCACTGGATATCCGAGCGGAGGAACTTCGTCAACGGTATCGCTTGCGGTGCTGACCACAAACTCGCAACCGACACTTGGGACTTTGACTCCCGCGAGCACGACGGTTGGTGGACCCAATTTCCCACTCACGCTGACAGGAACGGGATTTACTCCCTCCTCGATCGTGACCTTCGGATCGGCAACGGTTTCGTCTGCATTTCAAAGCCCTACCACGTTGACGGCGTCCATTCCGGCGAGCGCAATTTCAACCGCGGGTACTCCGTATGTCACGGTAATGAATCCGGGCGGCAAACCTTCCGTGGTTTTGACGTTTACAGTAAATAATCCCGTGCCCGTGGTGGCCAGTGTGTCGCCGTCCACGGTTGCGCTCGGAAGCCCAGCGCTCTCCTTGACCGTCATGGGGAATAATTTCAATTCGAGTTCGGTCGTGGAAGTGAACGGTTCCGCGCGACCGACTACGCTCGTGAGTTCAACTGCGCTGACAGCAGCCCTTCCGGCGAGCGATTTCATAAATAACAGCGCTTCGAATATTTCCTTGAATATTCTGGTCGTCAATCCTGCGCCGGGCGGGGGGCTGTCTTCCGCCTGGCAGGTTACAGTGCCCGATTTCATCGTCAACGCTCCGACTTCCGCAGTGGCTGTCACGGCCGGTCAGCCGGGCAGTTTCACATTGGCCGTGGCGCCCTCAAATGGCGTCTTTGGCAGCACGGTGACTTTTTCAGCTTCCACGGTACCCCCCAACGCAACCGCCACATTTTCCCCAACGTCCCTTGCGGCCGGGAGCATGAGCACAACTGTTACGCTCATGATTACAACGATGCCGCACACGGCGGGCGGCGTTCCACAATTTCCGCGGATCGCTTGGCCTCCATCCTTGTTGCTATGCGCTCTCGCTTTGGGGATGGGATTTATTGGGCTTGGATTTTGGGCCGCCAATGGTTCGGTGAGGCGATACGCGCCGCAAATTCTGGCCATGTTGCTGCTGGCCATGGTCACCGCGCTGGCCGCTTGCGGCAGTGCGCAGAGCAATTTTAGTCCGCCACTGAACCCGGCAACCGGGACTCCCGCGGGAACTTACCCGATCACCGTCAAGGCAGTGTCGGGAAACGCGTCGCAGACAACCAACATTACGCTGACAGTGAATTAGCGTCGTCCGGACAGCATTCGTTCTTTCTGAATGAATGGACGAAGAGAGATAGCGTTCGGTCAATTCAATCCAATTCCAACATCGAATCTAGCGGGGATTACGAGCAAGCTTGCGGGACGAACAATTAGTTTTGGTGAAACTTACGGTTTGCCGCTGGGATTCATAATGTCTTTTTCAAACTGTTTCTCATCTTCGATGGTGCAGAAGAGTTCCCCAATTTCCCAGCCGGGCTTTAACTTGACGGGCTTCGGTCCATAGGTCCACTTGGCCTTGTAGGCTTTGGGGTCATCGAACGTGATACTGACTTCCATGGTGTCATGATCCACGCGGTGGAAGCGCTCGGTAAGGTGCAAATCCTGAGTGTGTGGATGGCCCACGCTATCGAGCCAGGTCTTGTCGTTGAAGCCGACTGTATCTATGACCAGATCGTTTCCGTCCCAGTGGCCGATGGATGTGCCTAGCCACGTCGGATCAGGATCTCTTGGGATCGGCCGGCCATCCATCCAAACATCGCGAACTTCGTGAAACTCTTCGTAATAGATCATGATCCTTCCGGAAAGTTGAATAATCTCAAACGGGTGGATACTCCAATAAATTCGCGGGATACCCACTGGATTGCAATGCAGAATTGGATCGGTGTTGGAGTTGTCCCTGACCGTCGGGCGGTCTCCCACTTTGTATTCCGTCCTTTCGGAATTGAACTTGGCAGCTGCCCACGGTAGCATCTCAACACTTTCAGGAACCATATTCAATTCCATTGGCCCGTACCAAACACCCGAAAAATCGTGTGCGGGGATTTCCGGTTTGGCCTTATCGAGCTGCGGTGGCGTGGTCGTCTGCCCAAACACAATCTGCGAGAACGCCAGCACGGCTGCCACGGCAACAGTCGGTCGCAACCAGCGATTTCGCATTTTTGAGATTCCTCCGGAAGTTTGGATCGCTATTCCTTTACGCCCTGCTCGCCAGCATGCGTGCTTCCTCCACGGGCCAATACGGTGCCGTCCGCTAACACGACATTATCGAGAAACCCGATCGTACTGCCGTTCTTGGCCGGATAAAAAGTTGCGGTCACCGGGTCCCCGGGTTTCAGAATCGTTTTCGTCCAGCCGAGCCGCTGCAGCATCAAGGGAGTCGACAATTCCATCGTCCAATTCCGCACTTTACCATTTTCGTCTTTGACATCAAAGCTGAAGTGCGCATGCGGATTTACCCACTCGAAATTTGTTACGGTCCCTTTTAGCGTTACTTTCTTATTTAGGTCCACGGCGGACTGTCCGTGGTGGGCCAACAGCGGAGTGGGGGTCATTAGCAGGCCGGCAAGCATGATTTTTGCGGCAAATCGTGTCCTTTTCAAAATTCTCCCTCCAAGAACAACTTGATAGTTGATCCCCACCAGCGATTTCGCACTTTCGAGACTCCTCCGGGAGGTTGGATCGCTATTGCTTTACGCCCTGCTCGCCAACATGCGTGCTTCCTCCGCGGCCCAATACCGTGCCGTCCGCCAAGACGACGTTGTCGAGAATTCCGATCGTGCTGCCGTTCTTGGCGGGATAAAAAGTTGCGGTCACCGGGTCCCCGAGTTTCAAGATCGATTTCGTCCAGCCGAGCCGCTGGAGCATCAAAGGAGTTGTCAATTCCATCGTCCAATTCTGCACTTTTCCATTTTCGTCTTTGACGTCAAAACTGAAGTGCGCGTGCGGGTTCACCCATTCGAAATTTGTGACAGTCCCTTTTAGCGTGACCTTTTTATTCAAGTCCACTGCTGATTGTCCGTGATGGGCCGACAGCGGAGCGGAATAAGTCAGCATACCGGCGAGCAAGATAAGCGCGGCAATTCGTGTTCTCTTCAATTTCCCCCTCCCAAAAACAACTTAATCGGTCGGCGCCCAATATCAGGAACTGGGCATCTCATCGTCCATTTTCAAGTTCAGGGGTTTTTGCAAAAATACCATGGAATCGAATGCTTCGATTTTAAATAAGCATGTTGAAAAAAAAGATAGATCGGCCGGTTCTGAAAGTCAATTCCAGAGAGGTGCACCATTTTGGGACTGTTCAATGCACATGCGGCCTTGAGGTTCTGGATGTCGTACAATAAAATTTTGAGCCGGGCTCCCCTTCCTGCGTCAGGGCAAGCAAGTAGAGCCCGGACCCCACTTTAGGCTAAAGTAGTGTCCTATTTCCGGCTGCGGAATGGGCTTACATTTCGTGCCACGGTCAAGGAGTTTGGATGAGCGTAACTGAAACCACCGCTTCCGTTCGTAACGCCGCAACACCGATGGAGATGACCTGCATCAACACAATCCGCACTCTTTCGATTGATGCGGTGCAGGCTGCAAATTCAGGTCATCCGGGCACGCCGATGGCGATGGCCCCCGTGGCGTATTGTTTGTGGCAGGAATTTTTGCGTTACGATCCGAAGGATCCCCTGTGGCCGAATCGCGACCGTTTCGTTCTTTCCGCCGGGCACGCGTCCATGCTGCTGTATTCGGTGCTGCACCTTGCCGGAGTGAAGGAAGCGGACAAGAAAGGCGCAATTCTCGAAGGCCCGGCAGTTCGTTTGGAAGACATCAAGAATTTTCGCCAACTCGGCAGCCGCTGCGCCGGGCATCCTGAATCGCATCTGACCACTGGCGTTGAAACCACTACCGGCCCACTGGGACAAGGCGTGGCCAATAGCGTGGGAATGGCGCTGGCAGGACGCTGGCTCGGCGCGCGTTACAACCAGCCCGGATTTGAAGACCTTTATAATTTCAATGTGTACGCGCTCGCGGGTGATGGCTGCATGATGGAGGGAATTTCCAGCGAAGCCGCGTCGCTTGCCGCACATCTTAAGCTTTCCAATCTTTGCTGGATTTACGATAGCAACCGGATCACGATTGAGGGCGGAACTTCGCTGGCGTTTTCTGAAAATGTGGCCGCGCGTTTCGCCGGCTACGGATGGAACGTCCTACACGTTTCCGACGCCAACGATCTTGACCAGCTTCGCGCGGCGTTCCGCTCATTTCATCAAACTACGGATCGCCCGAGCATCATTATCGTAAACAGCCACATCGGTTGGGGATCGCCGCACAAACAAGACAGCCATTCGGCGCACGGCGAGCCTCTGGGCGAAGAAGAAGTCAAGTTGACCAAGCGCGCCTACGGCTGGCCGGAAGACGCAAAATTCCTGATTCCCGACGGCGTATACGAACATTTTCAAAGCGGCATTGGCAAGCGGGGAAAAACTCTTCGCGATGCTTGGTCGCAAAAATTCGACGCGTATCGCGCCAAGAATGCGGCGCTCGCCGGCGAAATTACCTGCATGGAGCGCCGCCAGCTTCCCGTCGACTGGGACAAGGATCTGCCGGTGTTTCCTGCTGACCCCAAGGGACTCGCCACTCGCGACTCCTCCGGGAAAGTTGAAAATGCGATTGGCAAGAATGTTCCGTGGCTCGTCGGCGGCTCGGCCGACCTTGCGCCCTCTACAAAAACTCTATTCACTTTCGATGGCGCCACCGGATTTCAAGCTGGAAATCATTCGGGCCGCAATTTGCATTTCGGCATTCGCGAACACGCCATGTCCGCGATCGTCAACGGCATGAGCCTCACGAAATTGCGTTCCTTCGGCGCCACGTTTTTTGTGTTCACCGATTACATGCGCGGCGGCCTGCGGCTGAGCGCTCTGATGGGAGTCCCTGTAATTTATGTGCTTACGCACGATTCCCTGGGCGTCGGAGAAGACGGCCCCACGCACCAGCCAATCGAGCACTTGGCGATGGCCCGCGCAACTCCAGGCCTGATCACGTTGCGTCCCGCGGATGCCAACGAAGTGGCCGAGGCGTGGAGGTTCGTAATGCAGTTGCAACACGAGCCCGCGCTGCTGGTTCTGACGCGCCAGGCACTGCCAACCGTTGACCGCACGAAATTTGCGGCCGCTTCCGGACTTGCCAAAGGCGCGTACGTGCTTACCGAAAATCAGGGCACGAAGCCGGACGTGCTTCTGCTCGCCACCGGCAGCGAGGTTTCTCTTTGCGTCGAAGCGTATGAGCAATTGTCGAAAGAGGGAATCCACGCGCGAGTAGTCAGCGTGCCTTCCTGGGAATTGTTCGACAGGCAGGACCAGGCATATCGCGATTCGGTTTTGCCTCCCGCGGTGAAGGCGCGCGTTTCCGTTGAAATGGCCTCCACGTTCGGTTGGGAACGCTATGTCGGAATGTCTGGCAGCAGCATCGGCATGCGCAGCTTCGGCGCTTCGGCGCCGCTCAAGGCCCTGCAGAAACATTTCGGCTTCACCGTTGAAAATATCGTCGCCCAGGCAAAAGCGCAGATTCAGGCGGCCAAGTAGAACAGGCTTCAGCCTGTTTGTTTTTCCTGTAGAACTGCAAGTATGCGCCTGACAAGCGAAAACCAAACAAGCTTGAAGCCTGTTCTACTCGAAACGTAGTTTGCGCCGAGAAATTGTACTCCACAAAATGTATCCGGAGGGACTGGAATGGAATCATCCGAGCTATGGAAACGCTACCGGCAAAATCTATGCCGCGTGGATTCTTTGGACCTCACGCTCGACGTCAGCCGCATGCATTTCAACGAAGCGTTCCTTGCTTCGATGGAACCCGCGATGCAACAGGCGTTCACGGCGATGGACGCGCTCGAATCGGGAGCGATTGCCAATCCTGACGAAAAACGCATGGTAGGCCATTATTGGTTGCGCGCGCCCAATCTTGCGCCGACAAAAGAAATTGCCTGGGAAATTTCCGGCACCGTGGAATCCATAAAGAAATTTGCCGCGGACGTGCACGCAGGCAAGATTCATCCGCCGAGCGCGCCACGATTTACCGAAGTGCTGGCGATTGGCATTGGCGGTTCGGCGCTCGGACCCATGTTTGTGGGTGACGCTTTGGGCGATCCCGAGTGTGACCGCATGCGCATCCATTTTGTGGACAACACCGATCCAGACGGCATTGCGCGCACGGTCGCCACACTAACAGGACTGCTCAACGCCACGCTTTGCATCGTGACCAGCAAGAGCGGCGGCACACCCGACACGCGCAACGGGATGCTCGTCGTCTCCGAGGCTTACACGGCGGCGAATCTCAAGTTCGCGGAGCATGCTGTCGCTGTCACCATGGCCGGCTCACAAATGGATAAGCTGGCCGCATCGCAATCGTGGCTGGCGCGTTTTCCGATGTTCGATTGGGTGGGCGGCAGAACCAGCGAACTTTCGGCGGTAGGTCTGCTTCCCGCGGCTTTGCAAGGGATTGATATCGGCGCGATGCTCGAGGGAGCGGCCGCGTGCGACGCCGCGACACGCGTCCACGAAACGCGCCGCAATCCCGCAGCCCTGATGGCCCTCATGTGGCACGCCGCCACCGATGGAAAAGGAAAAAAAGATCTCGTCGTGCTGCCTTACAAAGACCGCCTTTTGCTTTTTAGCCGCTACCTGCAGCAACTGGTGATGGAATCGCTCGGCAAGCAACTCGATCTGGACGGCAAGCGCGTCGAGCAGGGAATCGCCGTGTACGGCAACAAGGGTTCCACCGACCAGCACGCCTTCGTGCAGCAATTGCGCGACGGCATCAATAATTTTTTCGTCACCTTTGTTCGCGTTCTCGATTCCGGCGGCTCGCAGATGGAAGTTGAGCCGGGCGTGACGGCCGGCGATTACTTGCACGGATTCCTGCTGGGCACGCGCGAAGCTCTGTACGGCAACGATCGCCAGTCCATGACCATTACCATCCGGCAGGTGAACGCGCGCACGGTGGGCGCGCTCATTGCCTTGTTCGAGCGCGCTGTCGGTTTCTATGCCTCGCTCATTCACATCAACGCGTATCATCAGCCGGGAGTGGAAGCGGGGAAGAAAGCCGCGGCGGCCGTGCTTAGCTTGCAAGCCAAGGCGCACGCGGCGCTTTCGAGCACGCCGCAAACAGCCGATCGGATTGCCGCCGCCATCGGAGCGGTGGAATCCGTGGAAGGCACTTACCTTCTGCTGGAACATCTGGCGTCGAATGGCCGCGCGAAGATGGTGCGCGCCGCCGATCCTGGGGACACGACGTTTACTCAATCATAGAGTAAAATTTGATTTTAGTAGCACAGGCTTCAGCCTGTGTGGTTTAAATCGTGCGCGTGCAAAGTCCAAACCTAACAGGCTGAAGCCTGTTTTACTCTTGCACCCCTACGATGTAACCTGCGCAACATCGCGCGTTTCGCCGCCTTGCTTCTGTTGACCTAGGCCGAACGCGGCGTGCAAAGCCTTCACGGCTTTTTCCATTCCCGCGGAATCCACCAAAAACGAAATGTTGTATTCCGAAGAACCCTGCGCGATGGCGATGATGTTGATTCCTTCCTTGCCCAGGGTGCTGAAGACGCTTCCCGCGATGCCCGGAGTTCCGGCCATGTTTTCGCCGACGGCGGCGACGATGGCTACATTGCGATTCACCTTGACGTGCTCGAGATCGTGTTGGTGCACGTCTTCATAGAGCGCGTCGCGCAGCGCTTTTTCCGTGCGCGCGGCGTCCGCCGCCTGCACCACAAAGCAGATGCTGTCCTGCGACGACGATTGCGAAATCATCACGATGCTTGCGCGAACAGAAGCGCTGGCCCCGAAAATGCGCGCGGCAATATCCGGCACGCCGATGATGCCGGGTCCGGCCACGGAGATCATGGCCACGTCGCGAGTTGCCGTGACGGCCTTCACTCCTTGCGGTGCGCGCCTCACGGTATGCGTAATTTTTGTTCCGGTCTGTTGCGGCTGGAAGCTGTTGCGAATCCAAACCGGAATGGCGCTTTCGATGACCGGGCGCAGCGTCATCGGATGCAGCACCTTCGCGCCGAAGAACGCGAGTTCGCCCGCTTCCGTGTAGGAAACTTCGTCGAGCGTAACGGCGTCGGGAACCATCCTGGGGTCGGCGGTCAGCACACCGTTCACGTCGGTCCAGATGATCACTTCGCTCGCGTCCAGCGCCGCGCCCAGAATGGTCGCTGAATAATCCGAACCTCCACGGCCGAGTGTGGTGGAAATTCCCTTGGCGGTTGCGGCGATATATCCGGTGACCACGGGAATGCCATCGGCTTCAAGCAACGGCTTAAGAGTGGCCTGTGTTTTTGCTCGCGTGGGCACGGTCAGCGGTCTTGCTCCGCCGTGCACGTCATCGGTGACAATCAAATCGGTCGCGTCGAAGGCCACGCCACGGTAGCCCATTTCCCGAAGCACCGCCGCCGTGATTCGCGCGGTGAGGCGCTCGCCCGTTCCGGCTATTACGTCGAGCGCGCGCGGAGAAAGTTCGCCCAAGAGCGCGCACCCGCGGCAATAGTTCGCGGCCCGTTCGATCAGCGAATCAATTTCCGCCAGCAACTCGCGACGTTTCTCGATGCTGGTAATCAATTCTCCGATCGCTTCGTGGTGCTTGGTCTGTAGAGCTGTGGTCAGCGCTTCCGCCGCCGCTTCATCGCCCGCCGCCGCTTTTCCAGCAGCTGCGATCAGCATATTCGTGACGCCAGACATGGCGGAAACCACTACCACGACAGATTGTTCCTTCGACGCTTCCGCCGCAATCGTTGCCGCGCCGCGAATTCGCGCGGCACTGCCGACGGACGTGCCGCCGAACTTCATCACCTGGATCGGACGGCTCATCGCACCCTCGCTTTGGCGGTAACTTTATTGGCTCGCGCAGGCTTCGTGGCAAGCAGGCCGCGCGCCTGTAGCAGTTCAGCGTTCAGGATCGCCGCGCCGGCCGCGCCGCGAATCGTATTGTGGCCGAGAACAACAAAGCGGTAATCGAATACGCTGTCCGGAAACAAACGCCCGACGGTCACGGACATTCCGCCGCCGGCGTCGCGATCCAGGCGTGGCTGCGGCCGGTCATTTTCGTCCCGCACCAGCACGGGATGTTTCGGCGCGGTGTACAGTTTTAGTTTTTGCGGCACGGAAGTGTACGATGCCAGCGCCTCGCGCACTTCTTCGATCTTCGCGCTCTTCACTAGTTTTATGCGTACCGCCACCATGTGGCCGTCCGCAACGTTCACGCGATGGCATTGCGCGCTGACTGGGAATGGCGCGTTCTCAAACGAATTGCGGCCCAGGCTGCCCAGAATTTTGCGCGTCTCGCTTTCCATTTTTGGTTCTTCGCCGCTGATGTAGGGCAGCACATTGTCCACCACATCCAGCGAAGGAACTCCCGGATATCCCGCTCCGGAAACCGCCTGCATGGTTGTGGCGATCACGGCTTGGATGCCGAATTTCGCGTGCAGCGGCGCCAGAGCCAGCGCCATGATGATGGTCGAGCAATTCGGATTCGTGACGATGTAGCCGGTAGTAAATCCGCGCTGCTGCTTTTGTCGCGTGAGCACGTCGAGATGATCGGAATTAATTTCCGGAATCAGCAGGGGCACATCTTCATCCATGCGGAAACTGGAGGCGTTGCTGATGACCGGATAACCGGCGCGTGCAAAAGCTTCTTCGGAAGCGCGAGCGACATCGGACGGCAGACTCGACACCACCACGTCACAATCCAGCGGCGGCTGCGGCGGCTGCACGATCATCGTTTTCACGAAGTCCGGCATGTCGCCAACCAGCCGCCAGGTACACGCTTCGGCGTACGTCTTGCCCTGCGACCGGTCGGACGCCGCCAGTGCAGTGATCACAAATCCCGGGTGATTTTCCAGCATCTGCACAAAACGCTGGCCGACCATTCCGGTCGCGCCCAATATTCCCACCCGCACTCGATTATTCGCCACTGCTTCCCCCAAAGGATTTATGGAATGGATGTTGCTGAATCAAACTCAAGAGTTCCGGGCGAAGTTCGCCCGGTACTTCGCCAACTGTTATTTCGTTTTCCAGTGCAATGCCAGCGACAGTTCCCACAATCAGCAATGACGGCGAAGTCGCTGGAAAGAACTCAGGCAATTTTCCAACGGTGGTGTGAAACATTTTCTCATCCTTCGTGGTCGCGCGCGAAATCACCAGGCAGGGAGTCTCCGCGCCGATTCCCGCCGCTTGCAATTCAAACGAAAGCTCGGCATAGCGGCTGCCCGGCATATAAATCACATAGGTCGTGTCTGCAGCCACATCGTGTTCGTGAACTAGGCCGGACCCGCCTTCGCGATGTGCCGTGACGAACACCACGCGCGAAGTGTGCCGCCGGTCGGTCAGCGAAATTCGAGCTGAAGCCGCCGCTCCCAGCGCCGCCGTTACACCCGGAATAATCTCAAATTCAATGCCCGCCGCACGCAACGCTTCCATTTCTTCGCCGGCGCGGCCAAACAGCAGTGGATCGCCGCTCTTCAGGCGCACAACGATTTTGTTTTCGCTCGCCAGGCCGATCATCAGAGCATTAATTTCCGTCTGCGAAATTCCTTTTGCGCCGCAGCGTTTTCCCACATTCACGATCTGCGCGGACTCCGGGATCGCGCGCAGAATTTCTTCCGAAACCAAATCATCGTGCAGCACGACGTCCGCGGACTGCAGCACGCGCCACGCCTTGCGCGTCAGCAATTCCGGATCGCCCGGCCCGGCACCCACGAGATAGATTTTTCTCGGCATTTCGTTGGTCGTTCCTCTTCAACCGCACTCTAATGCGGCTTCGGGTCCAGGCTCGCGTACTGGTGCAGCAGGCGCTTGCGCTGTTCCGGCGGCATCGGAATGCTTTGCAATTCATCGCGCGTGCGGCCCAGCAGCGCGATCCACTCTTCCCACTCGGGGCCGAATTGCTGTTCGAGTTCCTTGCGCAATCGCTGCGCGAGCGCGGGACTCAGTCCGCCGGTGGAAATGGCGATCTGCAAATCTCCGCGGCGCACCACGGCAGGGAAGTAGAAGTCGCAACGCGCCGGTTCGTCCACGCAATTGCAAAGCACGCCGCGGCTTTTTGCCTCCGCGTAAATGTCGTCATGCAGCGCGGGAGAGTTCGTGCCCGCGATCACGATAAATACGCCCGCAAAATCCGCCGGCGCATATTCGCGCTGGCGCCATTCGATGCGTCCTTCGCGCGCCCATTCGCGAACGCGCGGAGTGGCTTTTGGCGCGACCACGCGCACGGATGCGTCGGTTGCGAGCAGGCTTTCGATCTTGGCTTCGGCCACGGTTCCTGCGCCGACAACGAGGCAGAGGCGGCCTTCAAGTTTGAGGAACATGGGGAACAAGCTCATGGTCTTTCCTTAATTAGATCCCGACTTTGGTACAAACTTTCTTCTAGTGACCCGAATTTGAAAAAAGCCAGCGGCTAAAGCCGCGCTAAGTTATCCGCCGAATGGCACGGCTGAAGACGTGCCCTACAAAACTTTCTCAGCTACCGCACTTGAACTCCGAGTTCCGGCGTGCAACCTGCAACCTGCAACCTAAAACCTAAATCCCGCCCTACTCCGGCGCGTGCAGACCGCATTCCTTTTTCGCGAAGCCGGACCAGCGCCCTGCGCGCGGGTCTTCTCCCGGCTGCACTTGGCGCGTGCAGTACGTGCAGCCGATGCTCGGATAATTTTGTTCATGCAACGGGTTATAGGGCACGTTGTGCGCGCGGATATATTCCCAGACGCCTTCCCAGGTCCAGTCCGCGATTGGATTCATTTTTACCAGGCCGAATTTTTCGTCCCACTCGATTTTTTTGGCATTGGCGCGCGTGGCAGCCTGATCGCGGCGAATTCCCGTGGCCCACGCTGTTAGCGTGCCGAGCTTGGCCTTGAGCGGCTCGACCTTGCGCAACTCGCAGCACTTGTTCGGATCAATGGTCCAAAGTTTCGCGCCGAACTCGGCGGCCTGCTTTTCCGGCGTCAGCCGCGATTTCACGCGCTCGACGGTGAGGCCATATTTCTTTTCGATTTTCTCGATCAATTCATAGGTTTCCGCAAAAAGGAAATCGGTGTCCAGTGTGAAAATGCGGATGTCAGGGCGCACCCGCGCCGCGATGTCCATCAGCACGACATCTTCCGCGCCGAAACTCGACGCAATGGCCGCGTGCGGATGAAATTCTCGGAGCCCCCAGCGCAGAACTTCCTCGGCGCTCCACTGTTCCGCTTCCGCCTGCACGCTGCTGATTTTTTTCACTGCTGCTTCTGTGCTCATGGTTGTTCTCTTTTTCACTATGCAAGCTTCAAAAAACTGCCCATAAAACAAAAACGCCCGCGAGCTTTACGCTTCGCGGGCCGCATCTTAAGAGCTGGAAGGATTTCTTACTGCGTTTGCATATCCTTGGCTCCCAAGGGGGTCCGCGCCGCCCCGGTACACGTGGGCGTGCGCTTCATAATCGTAATTCCCTTGAGAATAGAATTCGCCATTTTTTGAGCGGGCTGCAAGTACAGCCCGCACCCGACTCTTATAGAGTAAATCACTCGCCAAAATTGTCAAGCCAAAGCTTGCTACGTGGTGCAATCCAAGATGCCCGGCGGACGCATGTGCTTCATCCACAAACATCTACAGGCGCCCCGCCGGCAATCGAGGGAACGACCAACACGCGGTCTCCCTCGTGAAACTTGTAGTCGTTGCCGCCCAGGAAGCGTATGTCTTCCTCATTGACGTAGATGTTGACGAAGCGGCGGACTTGCCCGGCATCGTCGCGCAAGTGCTTGGCGATGGCGGGAAAGCGCTGTTCGATTTCGCCGAGCAATTCCGGCAAGGTCGCCGAGCCGCATTCCATGATTTGTACGCCGTCAGTGAATCGGCGCAATGCTGTGGGAATTTCAACAGTAATTTTCATGTGTCCCTAATTTCCCGCGACCGCAACCAAGCGGTCGTTGATAAAAGTTTCAAACACGGACAGGCGCGGCTCAATCGCGGACGTAAGCGTATATTCCTGCGAAATGGCGTCAATCGTTTTCAGGCCGTTGCCAGTGATGCAGGCGACGGTGGTTTCGCTGGGGTTGATGTAGCCCTGCTGGATTAGCTTCTGTGTGACGCCGGTGGTCACACCGCCGGCCGTCTCGGTGAAAATACCTTCGGTCTCGGCCAGCAGTTGAATGCCCTTGACGATTTCGGGGTCGGAGATATCCTCGGCCCAGCCGCCGCTGTCGCGGATAGCGCGCGAGGCGTAGAAACCGTCCGCGGGATTTCCGATGGCGAGCGAACGTGCAATCGTCGCGGGCTTTTGCGGCTCGAAGCGGTCGAGCTTGCGCTTCACGGCGTCGGAAATCGGCGAGCAGCCGGTGGCTTGCGCGCCGAAGAATTTCACTTTCTTTTCTTCGACCAGTCCCAAGGCAATCAATTCGTTAAACGATTTGCGGATTTTTGTAATCAGCGAGCCTCCGGCCATCGGCACCACAATGTTGTCCGGCAGGCGCCAGCCGAGCTGCTCGGCAATTTCGTAGCCCACGGTCTTCGAGCCTTCCGCGTAATAGGGCCGCAGATTTACGTTCACAAATCCCCAGTTGAATTTTTCCGCGATCTGCGAGCACAGGCGGTTTACTTGATCGTAATTGCCGGCGATGCGCACGAGCTTTGCGCCGAACACTTGCGTACCGGTTACTTTCGCGGGTTCCAGATCGGAAGGGATAAAAATCCAGGCGTCAAATCCTTCGCGCGCGGCCTGCGCGGCCACGGCATTCGCCAGATTGCCGGTCGAGGAACAGCTCACCACCTGGAATCCGAATCTGCGCGCCGCAGCCAACGCAGTGGCCACCACGCGGTCCTTAAAGGAAAGCGTAGGGAAGCATACTGCGTCATTTTTCAGGTAAAGATTGGCGGCGCCCAGTTTCTTGCCCAGGCTGCGCGCCTGCACGAGCGGCGTAAACCCTGTTGGGAGAGTGCTTTGGTAGCCTTCTGGCAAAGGGAGCAGGGCACTATAGCGCCAGAGATTGGTGGGGCCGGCCTCGATGTTCTTGCGGGTAAAGATGGGGCGAATGGCCTCCAGATCATAGACCACTTCGAGCGGCGAAAGGCACTCGTCGCAGAACGAGCGCGCCTGATTGCCCCACAACTTGCCGCATTCCCGGCACTTCAATTGATAATGTTCGGCCATATCGGATTCCTGCTTTCGGCGGCATTGCCGGGCCACCTTCAATGAATCATAGTCTTGACTGGTTGAACTGCTGCAGGTTGGAGGCGTGAGAGGGGGTTAAAATGAAAAACCCTCCACGCCAAAGAGGGGGAGGGCTCAAAAAAAGCTGATTGAGTGCTCGTCCGACCCTTTAGCAGTTTTTTACGTGGAGCAAGTTGCCTTAAATCGCCACGTGTCAAGCAAAGACAGTATAGATTTAGGTCGCGTCCATGTCAAGGCGTTTCTGGTGGACGTCTTTTCGCCCCGTCCGAGACACCGGAAAGTCGTCGTTTCGTTCTCGAATACCCGCTATTAGCTGATTGAGTATGGGGTCGTGCATGAAGACCGAACGGCACCGGGAATGAGCGAAAATAGGGAGGATCGCACTAGCCTTCTCAAATGTTGCAAGGAGCACAATGTCGGAAACTCGCATCGAGCTCACGGGATGGAAGGCCATCGTTGTGGCCGCGCTTATCTTGGCGGTAGGCGGCGTTCGCATCATGATGCGATTTCAAACTGTGCCGGAAGAGGGAAAGGGCGCTCTCCGTGAGTGGCTGGTCAAAGACTACACGGGAAGGGGGCCCAAGGATCTGGCGCGGTTCGTGGCAGATTATCGAGCGGGCGTGCCTGTCCAGCCCCCGGAGGTGCCGGCCATTGATCCGCGCGTCGAATTTACCGCGCTTGCTGCGCACGGATCGTCAGACACCATGATTGTCAGGTGCGAAATCTCTGTAGATGGCGGTGGGCCACCCGACGGCATGCCTGTCCGGTTTCTCTTCCTGACGACGAAGCCCGGGGGAGGGTGGATGGTGCTGTCGGAGAGCGATTCGTTCAACTATTACACTGCGCTGCTCGATTCTAGGTCGCGCTATTCTTACCGATCCGATTAGCATAGCGGGGAAGTGCCCGCCCGCGTTTCGTCTTGCGAGGCCATGCGCATTCGGGTAATCTGAACATTGTGAAACCCACGATCCATCCTGTGAACCGCACTGTGCGTTGCTGTTGTTGATGGGCAGCCAAGGGATAATCGTTCCGGCAGGGTGGGCAAAGCACTTGATATAAAGCGAGTTGCGCAAGTTGGAGCTTCGCGATCCCACCACCTGAGGACATGGTTGGTGGGTTTTTTGTTTCAGGCGCACGGCGAAGCAATGCACTGTAGCGCCCACATTACGGTGGGCATTGCACCCTAAAGGGTGCCGCTACATCTAATCGGTAGAACGGGCACGGCGGTAAACCTAATGGCAAACACGGCAAAAGAAATTTGGAATTCGCAAGCGGGGAACGGCCCGGTGGTCGCTGAGCCTCTGCCTATTGCCTCGCACACGGTAAATTATCTAAGGACACTGGAAGCGGAGAGCATCCAGATATTTCGCGAGGCGGCGGCGGAATTCGCGCGGCCTGTGATGCTGTACTCGATCGGAAAAGATTCCTCGGTGATGCTGCGCCTGGCGCAGAAAGCTTTCTTTCCGGGGAAAATTCCGTTTCCTCTGATGCACATTGACACCAGCTACAAATTTCCCGAAATGATTGAGTTTCGCGACCGCTACGCGCGAGAAATCGGCGCGGAATTAATCGTGCACAAGAATCAGGAAGCGCTCGACGCGGGCGCAAACCCGTTTGTGCTGGGCACACAGAAATGCTGCGGGCTGCTGAAAACGAAATCGCTGCTGGACGCGCTGGCGGAAGGCGATTTCACCGCCGCATTTGGCGGAGCGCGGCGCGACGAAGAAAAATCGCGCGCCAAGGAACGCGTCTACTCCTTTCGCGATTCCTTTGGGCAGTGGGACCCGAAAAATCAGCGGCCCGAGCTTTGGAACATTTTTAATTCCCGCATCAACAAGGGCGAAAGCATACGGGTGTTTCCGCTGTCCAATTGGACCGAGGCAGACATTTGGTTCTACATCTACCTGGAAAATATTCCCATCGTGCCGCTGTATTTCGCGAAGGAACATGACGTGGTGATTCGCGGCGGCTCGATTGTAGTGATCAACGAACGGTCGCGGCTTCTGCCCGGCGAGAAGTCGCAAAAAATGGTTTGCCGCATGAGGTCGCTCGGCTGCGTGTCGTGCACCGGCGCGATTCGCTCGACGGCGGACACGGTGCCGAAAATTATCGAGGAGATGATTTCGTTCCGGCGGTCGGAGCGCGAAAATCGCGTGATTGATCATGACGAAGAAGGCTCGATGGAGATCAAGAAGCGCGAGGGATATTTCTAGTGAGCCTCGCCGCCATGCCGGAAGTTCCCGAGCAAAATAGCGACACGTTCGAGTCGTTTATTTCGCAAAATCTGGAGAAGGAATTGCTGCGTTTCACCACGGCCGGCAGCGTGGACGATGGCAAATCCACACTCATCGGCAGGCTGCTGCACGATTCCAAATCTGTTTTTGAAGATCAGCTCGCCGCCGTAAAAAAGAGCCGCATCAACCGCTCAACAGGCGCAGTGGATTTTTCGTTGCTTACCGACGGCCTGCGTGCCGAGCGCGAGCAAGGCATCACCATTGACGTTGCCTACCGCTATTTCGAGACGCCGCGCCGGAAATTCATCATCGCCGATACGCCGGGACACGAGCAGTACACGCGCAACATGGCCACAGGCGCCTCCACCGCGAATCTCGCGGTGATTCTCATAGACGCAACCAAAGGAGTGCTCGCGCAGACCCGGCGGCACACCTACATCGCGTCGCTGCTGGGAATTCCCAACGTCCTTGTGGCCATCAACAAGATGGACCTGGTGGAATACCGCGAGGAAGTGTTTCTGCGGCTGCAAAAAGATTTTGACGCACTGGCCAGGCAACTCGCCGTGCCGTACGTGGTGACGATTCCAATCAGCGCGTTGGCTGGTGACAATGTGGTGGAACGCTCGGCGCACATGCCCTGGTATCACGGCCCCACATTTTTGGAGCATCTCGAAACCGTGCCGTTGCGCCTGGAAACTCCTTCGGAAGCGGTTCGATTTCCCGTGCAATATGTAATTCGTCCGGACCAGAATTTTCGCGGCTTCGCGGGCCAGATGGCCAGCGGAGTGATACGCCCCGGCGACGCCGTCGAGTCGCTTCCATCGGGGCAAAAGAGCCGCGTGCGTTCGATTTCCACATTCGATGGCGATGCGCCGGCGGCGTTTCCGCCCATGTCCGTCACGGTGACACTGGAGGACGAAATTGATTTGAGCCGCGGCGACATGCTCGTGTCGGCGAAGAATCCGCCGCGCGTCTCGCGTCATTTCGAGGCCATGGTGGTCTGGTTCAACAGCGAGCCCGCCGAACCGGGAAAAAGCTACCTGCTCAAGCACACCTCGCGCAGCGTGCGCGCCCAGGCGCTGAAGTTTCGCTATCGCGTCAACGTGAATACGCTCGCGCAGGAAAGTTCGGACCGCCTGCAGATGAACGACATCGCTTACGTGGAATTTGAAACCGTCAGCCCGCTATTTTTTGATCCGTATACGCAGAACCGCATCACCGGCAGTTTTATTTTGATTGATCCGTTATCGAACGCCACACTTGGCGCGGGAATGATTCGGGCGGATTTGGCGGACCAGACCGGCGTGGTGACGATCACCGATGCCGCTGTTGCAGTGCCAAAACCCGTGACGGCGGAGGAACGGTACAAGCGGCACGGCCACTTTCCGGGATTGATTCTGGTCGAAGACAACCCCGAATTCGCCGCACGTCTGGAACGCGCGCTATTCGACGATCGCTTCGAGGTTTTGCGGATCAGCGGTGATGCCGTTTCCGCTTCAACGCTTGAAAACCAGTACGCCGCCTTCGAATCTGCCGGGCTGGTCGTGATTTATTCCTGCAACGCGCTGGCGGCGGAAGCAAAACGTAAATTGGGGGCGCTCGCAGAGAATCATTTCTTTGACATTTCCACTTTGCAATTGCCGGATGAAGAATCCGACGCCGTCCGGAAAGTTCTCTCTCTCTCGCAATCACTCCGCAAGTAAAAGATTTTGTAGCGCCGGCGTCCCGCCGGCGCTACCAAGACGCGCGCCTCGCCCTCATCACCGGTCAAATACCAATTCCAACTGATCGTCGTTCGCCAGACATTCCTGCACAGACGTTGGAACCAATCCCGTTACCGCGATGCGATAGATGCGCGAGAATTCGCCGCCCAGCCGTTGCAGCATGGAAGCAGGATCAACTCCCGTTTTCTTCAGTAACTCGGGTGAGAACTCCATCACTAACGTCTCGGTTCGCGAAATAGTTTCTTTCGCGCCTTCCAACATCAAGCCTTCGTACCCTTCGACATCCACTTTTACGAGCGACCATGAACTGAAGTAGCCAGCCGAGGACATCACTAGTTCGTCAAGCGTTCGGACCCGCACCTCAATCGCGGACTTCGGATTGGCGTTCACGATCGAGTGGCGGCCGCGATTCGACGGCTTATAAAGGCCGAGCATGGCGGTGCCTTCACCGGTTCCCAGAGCGCAACGATGGACCATCACGTTTTCGAGCTGGTTTATCCTTAGATTTTGCTCCAAGAGTTGGAAGTTTTTCGGTTCCGGTTCGACGGCAAGAACTGTTCCCGAGGGTCCGGCGAGTTTGGACAGAAGGCAGGAAAAATATCCCAGGTTCGCACCAACATCAATAAAAGCTCTGTGCGCAGGGGCCGCAAATCGTGACAGCAGCATATGGGTCAGCGCGGGTTCGTGAATTTTACGCCGATATAGACCGCGTCCCACGGCGTCCCGCTTGTAGGCTTGCAATTTCAATCCCAGCGGCAAATTGTTGATGGAGATCGTGCTCTGGAAAGGATTCAGGCACTCGGCCGTATAGGCCCAGCCGCGAATTTTGTACTGCATGCGATCATTCATAATGTCTACGCGTATTGAAAATTCATTATAGCAAGCGCGAAATCTTCCCAAACGGTTTCCTGCGATCGCACCAAACCGAATTTGACCGCCCGCGGATCACGGTGCTATCGTAGTTGCTGACTTGGTAGAGGTGCGGAAGCAATTAGTAGCCGGGCAGCGGTTCCGAGGAACTTCGGAGGCCTGGGCGAAAGGTGCAGGAAAGTTTTTCCGCCGAAGTCGCCTGCGGCAGTCTCGCCGGGGCGGCTGGGGGGCGCGGGTAAAACCGGCCCACTGTCATCCGGGAAACCTGTGTGGGTTGTCGCTGCTGCGGCGGGCCCGCCGGAAAACGGATGGAGCGCTATCGGGGAGCGAGTCGCCTGCTGTTACTCCGCGCGATGCTCCTTCCTGTGCGCTCCGTTCCATTCCCTGGAAAAAAGATCAAGCCTGGATGCGAAGACGTGTTTAGTGGCGCAGGCTTCAGCCTGTGTGCTTTAGATTTAGATGCAATTACACCGCACAAATTGAGCGCGTGCGCTGTAAAGTTAGCGAAAAGCAAACAGGCTAAAGCCTGTCCTACTTACGGTGGAGCACATGCATCCATTTGAAATGACGCGCGCGCTGATTGATATGGAGTCCATCACGGAGAACGAGAAGCAGGTGGGCGAATACCTGCTCGGCTACCTCTCGGGACTTGCGGCGAGATCCGGCGGCAAAGCGGAAGCCATGACGGTCACGCCGGAGCGCTTCAATGTGTATGCCGAGTGGGGACAGCCCGTCGTGGTGCTCTCCACGCACATGGATACGGTGCCGCCGTTTATCGAGTCGAGCGAGGACGATGAGTATATTCATGGGCGCGGCGCATGCGATGCCAAAGGAATCATCGCCGCGATGATCGCCGCCGCGGAAAAGCTGATCGAGAGCGGCACGCGGAATTTTGGATTGCTGTTTGTGGTCGGGGAAGAGCGCAACAGCGCCGGCGCGGAAGTGGCCTCGCGTTCGCCGCGAGGAGGTCGCTACCTGATTAACGGGGAACCCACCGAGAGCAAGGTTGCGGTGGGCTCCAAGGGAATTTTACGATGCGAAATCGTGGCTGCAGGTAAAATGGCGCATTCGGCGTATCCCGAACTGGGCGATTCGGCAATCGAGAAACTTTTGGATGCACTCGAAATGATTCGCCGCATGCCGCTGGCGGAAGATCCGGTCCTGGGAAAAGCGACGCTGAATATCGGCACAATTTCCGGAGGACGCGCGCCAAATGTTATACCGGATGCGGCTAAAGCGGAGCTTGCCATTCGACTGATCAGCGACGGGCGCGAAATGGACACGGCGCTGCGCGCGGCCGTAGGAAGTCGCGCCGAAGTGAAGGAAATTCTATCGTTGCCGGCCATGCGCTTTGCGGCGCTCGACGGATTTCCGACATCGGTCGTGGCGTTCACGACCGATATTCCGGTCCTGTCACCGGCGTGGGGCGAGCCGTTCTTGTTTGGCCCCGGCAGCATCCACGTGGCCCACACGGCGCAGGAGAAAATTTCAAAACGAGAATTGCTCGAAGCCGTGGAAACGTACTCGCAAATGACCCACATGCTTCTGAGCCGAGCACAAGCGGTCGCGGGCTCCAGGTAGAGCCCGCGGGAAAGAAGTCATGCCTAAAAATCTCGCTATTATTGGTTACGGGAAAATGGGGCAGTTGATCGAGCGGCTGTCGCCGGAAGCGGGATTTTCCGTTGGCTTGAAGCTGGACATTGAGACGAACGTGAATCAGGCGGGAATTACGCCCGAAAACTTTCGTGGCGTGGATGTGGCCATCGAATTTTCAACGCCACATGTGGCGGTGGCCAATCTGGAACGGCTTTGCGCGATCGGTGTGCCCACCGTGGTCGGTACAACGGGATGGTACGGCGAACTCCCGCGCGTGAAGGAATTCGTGGACGTGACCGGAGTCGGCGTGGTTTGGAGCGCGAATTATTCGATTGGGGTAAATGTTTTTCGGCGCGTGGTTGCGGAAGCGGCACGTTTCCTCGCCAACGAGCCGGAATATGGCGCCTGGGCCTGGGAAGTTCATCACACGGCGAAAAAAGACGCGCCTTCCGGCACCCTGCTGCAACTGGTGGAAGAGATGCATCGCGCGGGATATGCGCGGCGGATTGATGTAAGTTCCAACCGAGCCGGAACGATCCCTGGCACGCACGAAATCGGGTTTGATTCGGCGGCAGATACAATTACCTTGCGGCACACGGCGCGCAGCCGCGAAGGGTTTGCGCGCGGCGCACTGAAAGCCGCGCAGTGGATCATTGGCAAGCGCGGGCTGCATGAATTCGGCGACGTTATTTTTGCGGGCGATGCGAAAGCCGCGCGAATTTCTGCTGACAAATTATAAGAAGAGAGGTGGCCATTATGTTCAGAGGATTCACAGGATGCGGTACAGCATTGGTTACGCCGTTCCGAAAGGATCTTTCCCTGGATGAAGAGACGCTGCGGCGGTTGGTGCGCCGCCAGATTGCCGCGGGGATTAATTTTCTGGTGCCCTGCGGCACGACGGGCGAAAGTCCGACGCTGTTGCACGAAGAGCACCTGCGCGTCGTGGCCATCACCATCGAAGAAGCCAAGGGGAAAGTGCCGGTGCTGGCCGGCGCTGGCGGCTACAACACGCACGGCGTGATCGAAATGGCGCGAGCCATAGAACGCCTGGGCGCGGATGGCATCTTGTCGGTCACACCGTATTACAACAAGCCGACGCAGGAGGGTCTCTATCACCATTTCAAGGCGATCGCATCGGCGATCTCCCTGCCGATTATTCTTTACAACGTGCCGCCGCGCACCAACGTGAATATCGATCCGGCAACGGTCCGCAAGCTATCAGAAATCGAGAACATCATCGGAGTGAAGGAAGCTTCGGGAAACATCGCGCAAATCACACAGGTGATTCAGCAGGTCTCCGAAGATTTCATCGTGCTCTCCGGTGACGATGCGCTGACTTTACCAATGGCTGCGATGGGCGGGCGGGGAATTATCTCGGTGGCGTCGAATGAGATTCCCGCGGAAATGAACAGCCTTGCGAAGATGTGCCTGTCCAATGATTTCGCCGGCGCCCGGGCCCTGCAGCGAAAATGGTTTCCGTTGCTGGAAGTCAATTTTATCGAAACCAATCCCACCCCCGTAAAAGCAGCCATGGCGGAAATGGGTTTGCTTGAGCCCGTTTTCCGGTTACCGCTGGTGCCGCCTCGCGTTGAAAATTTGGCCAAGATTCGCGCGGTGCTGGAATCGCTTGCACTTCTCGAAAGGGTGAATGTTGCCAACCGCGGCTGAACAAATGCAAAAACAAATTGAGGCCTTGTTCGATGCGAAGCCTGCAAATTATTCGGCTACGGACCGCGAATTATTCAATGCGTTCAAGACGGAGCTCAACGCGGGCCGCGTGCGTTCAGCCGAGTCTGACGCTTCGCAGCCGAGCGGCTGGCGAACCAACGCCTGGGTGAAAAAGGGAATCCTGGTCGGCTTCCGCATGGGAACCATTGTGGATATGTCGGTGGATCCCGCCAAGCAGCCGTTTGTGGACAAGGACACGTATCCGGTGAAACGCTTTGCGCCGGGTGACGGCGTGCGCGTCGTGCCCGGCGGATCCAGTATCCGCGATGGTTGTTACATTGGCCGCGACGTGGTTTGCATGCCTCCGATGTATGTCAACGCCGGGGCATACGTCGGCGACGGCACCATGGTGGATTCGCATGCGCTGGTGGGGAGTTGTGCACAGATCGGACGCAATTGCCATATTTCAGCCGCCACGCAGATTGGCGGCGTGCTCGAACCTGTTGGCGCATTGCCGGTGATTATCGAGGACGATGTCTTGCTTGGCGGGAATTGCGGTGTCTACGAAGGCACGATCGTGAAGCGCCGCGCCGTTCTCGGCACGGGCACGATTCTGAATCGCTCCACGCCTGTATACGATATTGTGCGCGGCAAAGTGTATGCCGCAACCGAAACCGAGCCGCTGATTGTGCCCGAGGAAGCTGTGGTCGTCGCCGGCGCGCGGGCCATTTCCCGCGGCATGGGCAAGGAATGGGGGATTTCGCTGTACACACCCGTAATCGTCAAGTATCGCGATGCCAAGACGGACGCGAAGATTCAGCTGGAAGATTTGCTGCGATAAAGATTGCATTTGGTAGGACAGGCTCCAGCCTGTCTGGTTTAGATTTAGCCTGGGCAACATAAAAACCAGACAGGCTTGAAGCCTGTCCTACTTAATTCCCACTACCATCGAGTCCGGCCCCACAAGAGACACGACGCGCGTTTCCTTGAATCCCGCTTCGCGCATCCATCCGCAGCAATCGCTGCCGCAATAATCAAATCCGCCGGGAGTTTCGATCAGCATGTTCAGGCTCATGAGAAGTCCAACAACATTTTGCCGGCGCTCGTCGTCAATAATGGATTCGTGCACCAGAAATGCTCCTCCTGCTGGGATTGCCTCATATACTTTAGCAATAAGGCCCTTTTTCCCCGCGAGGTCCCAATCGTGCAGAATGTGGCCCATGATGATCACGTCCGCTTTCGGCAGCGAGTCCTTAAAGAAATCTCCGCTTGAAAAATGCAAGCGCTCGCCCAATCCGAAGGAGTGAATGTATTCCTCACAGATCGGCTGCACTGGCGGAAGGTCGAAAACGATTCCGCTCAAGTGAGGATGCCGCAGCGCGATCTGCACGGCCACGCCGCCCTGCGCTCCGCCAACGTCCGCGAATGTCTTGTATTGTTGCCAAGGAAATTTTTCCGCCATGACCCTTCCGGCGCCCATGCTGATCCCGGTCATGGCCTGCAGGAAGCCGCGCAACCGGTCAGGATCCGCATAAAGCGCTTCGAATGGGCTTCCTTTTTGGTATTTCGCTTCATTTTGGGGTTGCCCGGTCTGTAGGCCCTCTGTCAACGAACCCCAAAAGGAATACAGCCGCGCATTGAGCATTTCCAGCAAGCCTCCGATATAGGACGGCTTGGTGCGATCGAGAAAGAAATCAGCATCTGAAGAGTTGGAATAAATCTGGCCGGTCCGCTGTAGCAGGCCGAGTGCCACGAGCGCGTCCAGAAAATCTCTTGCGCCGCGAGGATGCAAGCCGAGTTCGCGAGCAAGGATTTCCCCGTCCGTAGGATGTCCGGCAAGCTTAGTGAAGACCCCTAACTCAGCCGCGCTGAGTAGTGTTTTTGAAGCCATGAAGCCCAGTCCCAATTGCATGATGTGATCGGGGGTGGGGTGGGATTGCTCGGGTCGCGCGCCCGTTGGATTGGGGTTGGACATTTTTTCGATTCTCCTATTTCTCGAACGATGGCTATTGCAGTTCAGTGGCAGACTATGGTCCGGCGCGAAGGAAGTCAACGGGCAGGAGTGAGCAGAGTATTTTCAGGCATTTCTAATCCACGATCCCCAGCAATCCGGCATCCGCTTCGGCCGCCCCAGGGAAATCTGTACAGGAAAGCCCTTAATTTCTGATATAGTTATCATGATTTTGGGGGATAGGCTTCCTCCGTATCCTTCCCGGCATTTGAATACGCCGGCCCTTCGTGACTTCATCCGGTCCTCAACATCGCCTCGACGCGATCTGAATCCGGTCGCAGGCGAGGTTTGTGGGATTTGGATCTTTAAAGATTGAAAGAGAGAAGAACATGAAGAACTTGTTTGTAGGGAACATGAGCTTTCAGACCACCGAGGCGGAACTTCGCGGGATGTTTGAACCGTTCGGCCAGGTCACGCGTGTTCACATTGCCATGGATCGAGAGACCGGGCGCGCTCGCGGATTCGCATTCGTCGAAATGCCGAATGACGCCGAAGCTGCCAAGGCTGTTGCAGGCCTCGATGGAAAAGCAGTTGGAGGCCGCAATTTAAAGGTCAATGAAGCGCGCCCCAAGTCCGCGTCAGGCGGAAGTGGCGGCGCTGGTCCGCGAGGTGGAGGTGGCGGTGGATTTGACCGCGACCGCGATCGCGACAGGCCCCGTGGCGGCGGCCCGGGTGGCGGCCGCGGCGGAAATCCCAAGAGCGGCCGATTCTCGACCGAGGATTATCGCGACAGTCCCCGACAGCCGCGCGAACCGCGCTGGTAATGTCCGGCAGGATTGTGCAGGGAGCGGCCGGCGGACATCTGCGTAAAATTTGAGGAGATCTGATGGCAACATCGAAGTCTACGTTTCAAAAACGGCAAAAGGAAATGAAGCGGCAGGAAAAACAGCGCGCGAAGGCGGAGCGGCGCGCCCAGAAAAAACTCGAGGGTCCATCGGAAGTCGAACCCATGATGGAACCATTGACTGGCCCCTTGTTTGATCCCCAGGGAAATTTTTCGGACCCTGATCCCGAGAGGTAATCCCGGATTCTTGTTTTCGTTCCAGAATTTTCAGCCGTTCCAAAAGGTCACACAGGGATTAGTTCGTCCAGCGCATCTTTCCCGTATCAACTCAGAAATGATCGGACCCGCCACCGCGACGCCCCGAACCGGACGGCCCGGAAGTGATACGTCCCCAGGCTGAGCGTTTCCAATTCTCTTCAAAATGCGTGCCCGCGCCCCAGGAGGGAATCGGCATGAGCAGCCGCAGGGAAAGTCCATTCAAGTAGGGTTCATACATTTCCCGCAATTCTTTTAACTTCAAGTCGCCGGCTTCCGTGCAATTCTTTGACGCGTTGCATTTAACAAAAAGGTCGCGAACCTCCGCTACGTGGTCGGCGGGAAGCCGGTTGACAGCGGGGTTAACCGCGCGAACGCGCAGGACCTCGGCCAAATCCGCGACGGCGTGGCGCGAGATGGCGAACGTCAATTGCGCCTGCCATTTTGCAGCGCCTTCGCCGTACGCGATCATCAGCGCGCTTACATCAAGAACTGCCGTGAATGCCGCCAGCCAGGACTGATTGTCATGCTGGGACCTAAAATAACAAAGGACCGGATAGGTGAGATGGCTTTCCATTAATTGGGCGGACCATATTTCCCAATCCCGCAGGTATTGCACCAGAATGTCATTATTTGCGAAATGAGAATGCCTGCGAAGCAACTCCGCGGCGGTAGGCGGCGAGCCTGCCCGCGCGTCCAGCAGGGAGATGTTCAATTCCCGCTGTGAAAATGCTCCGTACATAGTGGGAAGATAGGCAATCACGATGGCCAGAAAACCAAATCCCATTCCCGCTTCGGCGACGGTGATCACGCGCGCCAGGGAAGTGCGTGGCGTAACGTCGCCGAGGCCCAGGGTGAAAAAAGTCGTGCCGCTCATGTAGAGATCAGTCCGGAACGTGGAGGCCGTTCCTGACATGGTAATGGCGGAACCTGCGGACCAGTGCAGCAATGCAAAAGTAAGAATCAGCAAAAGGGCCCAGGTCGCAAACAGCATCAATAACGAAAGGGGGCCGTAATAGCTTAGGTGCGTCTCGCGTGATTTTTTGGAGCGAAACATCCGGCCGGTAACGACCCAGATCTTCCAGGTGAACTGATAAAAAACACGCACCAGACGAAACGGCCGCGTCACGCGTCGAGGCAAAATAATTGTTTCAAACGCGTCCCAGAGCGTGGCAAACAAAAGCATGAGTCCGAGAATGCCGACGAGTAGTTTCAAAGTATCTCCGCCCATGCAAACATATCAGGAATTGGGGGCAAGGAGAAATTCCTGAAGGTCGGCAAAGCGATTCGGAAACGGTATGGATTTCTTCGGACGGTCCAGATAAGCGGCCAGCCGCTCCGGCAATTCGGGCCGAACACCGATGGCGCGAGCAACGGTTTCCGCAAATTTTGAAGGATGCGCCGTGGCCAGGACGATGCCCTGTACAACCGCCTGATTTTGCTTGGTGTAGCTTTGCAGTCCCAGCACGCCAACGGCGGTGTGCGGGTCGAGAACATAATGGTAGCGCTGCTCGACGTCATGCATGGCGCGCAGGGTTTCTTCATCGCTAAAACTGCATCCCCAGATGTCCTGCCGAATGGCCTGCAGATGATTGTCGTAGAGATCTACAATGCGCGCGAAATTGCTGGGGTTTCCCACATCCATGGCATTGGAAATGGTGTGACGGGAGGCGCGCGGAATCATGTTTCCGCTGCGCAGGAATTCTGGAACCACGTCATTGGCGTTGGTCGCGGCAATGAATTGCCCGACGCCGAGCCCGATGCGCTTGGCAATCAGTCCGCCTGTAAGATTTCCGTAGTTCCCGCTGGGGACGGAAAATACGACTCGTGTTTGCAGCGACGGAAGCTGCGCGACCGCGGCGAAGTAATAGAAAATCTGCGGGATCAGTCGCCCGATATTGATGGAATTTGCCGAGGTGATGCTGAGCTTTTCCGCCAAGGTTTCATCCACCAGTGATTGTTTGGCGAGGCGCTGGCAGTCGTCAAATGAGCCGGCCACTTCCAGCGCGGTGATATTCTGGCCCAGTGTGGTGAGCTGTTTTTCCTGGGCGCTGCTGACGCGTCCAGCGGGGTAGAGAATCACCACGCGGATTCCCGGAACGCCTAGAAATGCATGCGCCACCGCGCTGCCGGTATCGCCGGAAGTCGCCACGATGACGGTGAGCTGCTTTCCCGACTCCTCCACGAAATAGCCCATCAGGCGGGCCATGAACCGCGCGCCGAAATCCTTGAATGCCAGCGTCGGCCCGTGGAACAACTCCAGAATGTGCAGCCGCTCGCTGAGCGTGACCAGGGGCACCGGAAAATTGAAGGCTTCGGTGACAAGATTCGTCAGCACTGGCGCAGGAATTTCGTCGCCGGTGAATAACCTGGCAACTTCCAGGCCAATTTCCGGAAACGTAAGTTTTGGCAATCGAGCCTGGAAGTCGGTGGGCAATTGCGGCATTTCCACGGGCATGTACAATCCGCCGTCTGGAGCGGAGCCGCGCAGCACGGCCTCGCGCAAATTGACTTCAGGACTGCGGCGCAGAGTGCTTCGGAATTTCATCACGCGGGCCGGGCCGGAGCGCCGACCATTTCCAGGAAACCGCGGGCGTCCGGACTGGTCATCCGCAACCGCTCGATCGAGACGGTTCGGTGCGCGTATTTTTCATAGAGTTTTTTTCGGTGAGCGACCAGCTGTGGATAGCAGCGGGCAATGGCGTGCGTGGTTGCTTCGCCCGGACGCTTTGAAAATTGATCGCCCCACAACACCGGTTTCGGATCGGACAAATACCGTGCGATCAATATGGTTTCCTCATCGGGCGCGGCTGCCAGATACACGACGGTGGTCAGGCTTTGCATGCGGCGGCAGATTTCATCCCCGGTATAGGCCACGCTGCCCGTGGTGTCCAGAATGATTCCTTCCTCCCTCGCAGCTTCCACTTCGTTCAAGGACTCGTTCATGGACTCGACTTCGCAGGCCAAATATTTTTGTTCGCGCTCGCGATAAGCCGGCTGATCCGGCCATCCCATCCACGCCGCGACTCCGTCAATTCCTCGATACCCACCCGCGGCCAATTCCGGCGCAAGTTTTTGCTCGATGCGATCGTCCACGCGAATCAATCGAAATCCCGCGCCAGCCAGTTTGCTGGACCAGTGAGATTTTCCCGCGCCGGACATTCCGATAAGGGAGAGCTTGATCATGATCCTCAGCCGTTGTTCCAGATGATCGGTCGAAAAGCCCGCAGGGTGGGTATTAGGCACCTGGGGCAGGGCTCGACCAGTACGGTAGAACACCCAAATTCGTTCCGCAGACAGCGCACAAAGGATAGCGTTCTGTGGCCGCTGTCGCAAGCGACGAGTCACTAAGCCGTGTCTGATTGACGGCCTGCCCAATCCGCATTCTTTGCAAATATTTGTGCAATTGAAGTTGTAGGTGCACGGCACTGCCGTGGCCTTACAGCCCAGCCTGAAACACGCAGGTTATTAATTCTGGGTCAATGCAAGCGAGTCCCGAATCACGTCATACACCCCATTGAGTTGCTCCGAAGTAATCACGTACGGCGGCAGGATGTACACGACGTTGCCGAGCGGACGCAAAAGGACGCCGCGATTCAAGTAGAACTCATACAGCTTTGGCCGAAGTGAGGAGAGGTACCCGGCGTCCGGGACTTTCAGTTCGATCGCCGCCACTGTGCCAATGTACCTGGCGTCGGCCACCGCGGGATGCGACGCAAATGCTGGGAGTCGCGCCACATGTACTTTTTCGATCGCCGTAATCCGCTCAAAGACAGGTTCGTTATCAAAAACTTGCAAGGTAGCATTGGCCGCGGCGCAGGCGATGGGATTGGCCGTGTAGGAATGACCGTGGTAGAAGGTGCGCGTGCGGTCGCTTCCGGTAAATGCCTCCTGCACGCGATCGGTCGTGAGCGTGGCGGCCAGCGAAAGAAATCCGCCCGTAAGTCCTTTTGCGACGCACATGAAATCGGGCGCGACTCCCGCACGTTCGCACGCGAACATTTTCCCGGTGCGGCCAAATCCGGTGAGCACTTCATCGGCGATCAGCAACACATCGTATGCCGCGGTCAGGCGGCGAACGCCAGCGAGAAATTCCTCCGGATGGATGATCATCCCGCCCGCGCCTTGCAACAGAGGCTCGACAATCACGGCGGCAATTTCGTGACCGCGTTCCGCAAGCAACTGTTCAAGTTTATTCAGGCACTCGATCTTGCAGGTTGCGCGCGTCAGGCCAACCGGGCAGTGCGCGCAATACGCGGAATGCGTTCGCAGCACGGGAATCCGCAACGGAGAAAACGCGGCGGTGAACGGGGAATCGTCGCTCACCGACATTGCCCCCACTGTGTCGCCGTGATAGCCATGATCGAGGGCCACGATTTGACGTTTTTCGGGCCGCCCGCAATTGCTCCAGTATTGCACGGCCATTTTCAAAGCGACTTCCACGGCCGTGGATCCATCGTCCGAGAAAAAAATGTGTCGAAGCGGCGAGGGCACGATTTTTCCGAGGCGTGCAGCCAATTCCTCCGCGGGCTCGTGCGAAAATCCGGCGAACAGGACATGCTCGAGGCGCGCGGCTTGCTCGCCGATTGCCGCGGCGATCGCCGGATGCGAATGCCCGTGCAGATTGACCCACCACGACGATATTGCGTCCAGGATCTTGCGGCCGTCCTGCGTTTCCAGAAATACGCCTTCGCCGCGGCGAATCACGGGCGGCGATGGGTCAGCGCCCTCGTGCGTGAATGGGTGCCACAGATGGAGTTTGGAATTGTTCATTGCGTTTAGAGGAGTTTCCTCACAATTTTTCAATGGTTGGCCTGTGCCGAATTTCTCGCGCCTTGCAATACTGGCGGGACATCGTTGATCGCCTCCCGTGGCGCAAGCTTTAGCCTGCGGATTTTTGTTCGAGGTGGCCCAAACCCCACAGGCTGAAGCCTGCGCCACTAAAGGCCGATCTTCATTCACGCCGTACGAAACACTTCGCGATCAAAATATCTATGAAACACTTCCAGCAATGCCGCCCGGTTAATTTGCGAAAGTCGGGGAATATGCCCAATGACGCGAACCTCTCCGTAGTGCTCGATGGCGCGGCGGTTCTCGGCGTGCTCTTCTCCAATCATTACTACGCCGCAAATATTTAATTGCGCGGCACGCAACGCGGCCAGGGTCAGCAGCGTGTGATTGATCGTGCCCAGCGCCGTACGCGCGGCAATCATCACTGGCAAACCAAGACGCTGCATGAGATCCCGCATCAGGTCGCGTTCATTGATCGGCGCCATCGCGCCGCCAGCTCCTTCGACGATCAGAGGCGAGCTGGCTGGCGCATCCGGAAATTTCAATGATTCCAGTGAAATGTGGACTCCCGCTTCGCGAGCAGCTAGGTGCGGCGACACCGGAGGATCGAAACAGTAGCGTTCCGGCAAAAGCCGCTCGGCCGAAACTCCAGACCACGTGGCCACGGAGCTTCGGTCCGTGCCCTCGACGGCTCCGGTTTGAATCGGTTTCCAATACACGCCATCCAGCGCGGTGACCAGCAATGCGGAGAGAACGGTCTTGCCTACATTCGTATCCGTCCCGGTAACGAAATAGCCGTTCATCGGGGGGCGGAAACGGATCGTTCGAGTGAGTTTTGTTCGCGTGCGTGAATCATGGCCGCGACAAGGTCGGACAATATTGGTTGGGTCAATTTTGCCGTCAAAGATAGGCGAAGCCGCGCCGTGCCGGCCGGAACCGTGGGAGGACGGATCGCGCGGACGCCGAACCCGCGCGTGCGCAGGTGCGCGGCAATTTTCACTGAAGTTTCGTTGTCGCCAAGGATTACGGGGACGATATGCGAATCGCCGCGGGCGATATCAAAACCGTTTCGCGTCAATTCATTTCTAAAGAATGCGGCAATCTCGCGCAAGTTCGCGCGTTCCGTGTTTGCTTCCGCCGCCAAGCGCATTCCCGCGGCGATTTGCGCGGCAAAATAAGGAGGCAGCGCTGTGCTGAAAATAAATGTGCGCGCGCGATTGATAAGCAGCTGACGAAGTTTTTCGGAGCCGCAAACAAATGCGCCGGCAGCAGCAAGCGCTTTGCCGCACGTGTGAACGGTGGCCAGCATACGGCCGGCCAGCCCTGCCTCGGCAACACATCCCTCACCCGCAGCGCCGCGGACGCCGGTGGCATGCGCCTCGTCCACGATGAGTTCAGCGCCGTGCCGCTCCGCCAGTGCCATTAATTCCCGAAGAGGGGCGCGGTCGCCATCCATGCTGAAAATACTTTCCACCACGATGACGCGCATTCCGCCGGCGGAAGCGTTACGTTGCAGTTCCTCTTCCAGAACGTTTAATTCCAGATGAGGAAAAACCACGCGCCGGCATTTCGCGAGCCGCAATCCGTCAATGAGGCTGGCATGATTTGCGCTGTCAGAGAAAACCACGTCTTCCTCGCGAAGAATTGCGCTTAGCAATCCCACATTGGCGGCATAGCCGGACGTGAAGTAAAGCGCGGCCTCGGCGCCAACCCATTTGGCAAAATCTATTTCCAGCGCGGTCCACGCTTCATCATGACCGGAAAGCAAGCGAGATCCGGTGGACGCCATGCGCGGCGCAGATTCTACGGCTTGTACGATGGCTCGCTTCAGGCGCGGGTCAGACGCAAGCCCTAGGTAGTCGTTGGAGTTGAGATCAATGCCTGCGGGAAGTTCCAGATGCCGCAGTTGCGCCTGCGATTTCAGATCGTCAAGCTCAGCTTGGATGCGCCGATGGACAATGCGTTCGTTGAGTATGCGTGGATTCATCGGTGCGAATATATTTTACTGGAGTTGCAATGGTTCCAGTCCCAATGCCTGGAGCATGGCCATATCGTCTTCAGGATCCGGATTTGCGGTGGTCAGCAGCTTTTCGCCGATAAACAGGGAATTTGCGCCGGCCACAAAGCATAGCGCGACCGCTTCGCGCGATAGCGAACGCCGCCCGGCACTCAATCGGACCATCGAAGCGGGCATCAGAATGCGCGCCGTCGCAATCATGCGCACGAATACCAGCGGATCGAGCGCCTCCAGATTTTCCAGAGGCGTCCCTGCCACACGCACCAGTGCATTGATCGGAACGCTTTCCGGATGCGGGTTGAGCGTGGAAAGCTGATGCAGCAGGCCCACGCGGTCGCTCTCGGATTCTCCCAGTCCAATAATTCCGCCGCAGCACACGGTGACCCCTGCTTTTCGGACCGAGGCCAGCGTGCGCAAACGATCCTCGTAATTTCGAGTTGTAATAATCTGGCCGTAAAATTCCGGCGACGTATCCAGATTGTGGTTGTACGCAGTTAGCCCGGCGTCAGCCAAACGCTCGGCTTGCGTTTCATCGAGCATACCCAGCGAGCAGCAAACTTCCATGCCCAGTTTGGATACCCGGCGAACCATTTCCAGGACGGCTTCAAAATCCTCGCCTTCCTGCACCTGCCGCCACGCCGCGCCCATGCAGAATCGTGTCGCTCCTTCGCCGCGGGCGCGCTCGGCAAACTGCACAACTTCGCCAAGCGGAAGCAGGCCGCCGCGATTGACTTCGGTCATGTAATGCGCGCTTTGCGGACAGTAGGCGCAATCCTCGGGGCACCCGCCGGTCTTCACCGAAAGCAGTTGGCAGAACTGCACACGCGTGGGATCGTGAAATTCGCGATGCAGGGTCTGCGCCGCATAGAGAAGATCGGGCAGCGGCTGCCGGTAGATGTCGCGGATTTCTTCCCGCGTCCGGTCATGACGCAATTCGGTTTTGTTTGCCGGGGTGTTACCATCGATCTGCGACAAGGACATTCCTCCAGAACAAAAATCGCTTGGCGCACCGAGCTTCCGCCGCGCCGGAAGATGCATTCTAGCCCAAATTTGAGCGCAATGCCGCACTTGGCCATTCCAATAGGATTCAAATCTGTGATTTGAGCAAATCGTTTGTCAGGGGGTAGCTGGATTGAAAGGTTTTGTGGACCGAAGGAAATATTTCTGCGAACGCTATTCAAATTCCAGGCTGGATATTTCGCGGAATCTTAAGTAAAAGCAACGTCACACAGCGGAACCACTAGCGCATGGCTTCTTCCATGCGATTCGTCTTTCGAGAGCCGGTATTAGAACCGGGTGTAAACGCGCCTTTCGCCGCCACAGTTTTTTTGTGGCACGAGTTCGCCCACCAGCGATTCTCATACTGCGGCAATTCGCACATTTTCGTGCACTGCTTTCCTCCATTCATCGCTTCGCAATGGCAGTAGCAGATTGGCGTCTTTGCCGTGGACAGCAGGGTTGCCGATTGGTTGGCCAGGGCCGCGGCGGAAATCGTGATGAGAAGAAATACTACCCGAGACGCCAGGCGAAATCTGCGGAGCGATGTGCGCGTTTGCATGATTCATTGTCAATCGCCATTATTTCTCAGCCGATAGTGCAATGGATGGGATTTTCTGGGAGCAGGGTTGTGGACGTACCGGTACGCGCTTTGGTTTGAATCGCCTCCAAAGGCTGGTGATAATTCTGTATATCGCTGATAATACAATGTTTATTTGCGGAGGGATTTAGAGTCTTCCAGGAGGTGATTCCTCCAGATCCGAAAGCTCCAGACGAAGATTGCCGGAATTGGTGGCATAACCGAGGCCTGTTTCAAGGTCCAGAATTCCAGCCCGAATCATGCGATTGAGTTCGCCGTCAAAATGCTGCATGCCTTCGGTGGTGCCGTCGCGCATCGCGTCCACCAGTGATTTGCCGTCGCTTTCGCCCTTTTCCACATACTCCCGCGTGCGCATCGTGGATTTCAGGATTTCAATGATGGCCACCCGTCCGGCTCCGTCTTTCCTGAGGATTAACCGCTGCGAGATAATGAATCGAAACGCTTTCGATATCCGTGTGCGGATGGACTGCCGATCGGAAAGGGGAAACACGCCGATGATACGCTCGATTGTTTTTGAAGCATCAATCGTATGCAAGGTCGAGAAAACCAGGTGCCCGGTTTCGGCGGCTTCCAGGGCGATTTCGATGGTTTCCTTGTCGCGCATTTCTCCCACCAGAATGACCTTGGGCGCCTGACGCAATGCCGCCCGCAGCGCCAAGGCAAAGCTGGGCGTATCGCTGTGCAGTTCCCGCTGGTGGATCGTGGATTTCTTGTGTGCGTGCAGGAATTCGATGGGGTCTTCGATCGTCAGGATATGATAGGACTTTTCTTCGTTTATTTTATTTATGATCGCGGCCAGCGTGGAGGACTTTCCCGAACCCGTCGGCCCCGTGACCAGCACGATGCCGTTTCGTAAATCGGCGATTTCACCCAACTGCACAGGCAGTTTGAGCGAGTTGAAATCGGGAACGTTCTGGGGAATCACACGCATTACGATGGCATACGTGCCCCGCTGGCGGAAGATATTCACTCGAAAGCGCGAGATCCCCGGCAGGCTATAGGAAAGGTCGGCCGCACCCTCCTGATCCAGCTTTCCGGAGACCAACTCGTTTTTTCCAATCAGATCAATGGCTAATCGCCGGGTGGCCTCGGGATTCAATTTTCCCACGCCAGCGATATTCACATCCTGTAATTGTCCGGAGATTTCGACCAGCGGGGGGCGTCCGGGCGAAAAGATTAGGTCGCTCACCTGCTTGGATACACTGAGCATAGTGGCCACAATCGAAGCCGTGGACACCCGCACGACGGCAACCGGCGGTACAGGCGTTTCCACGGCGGGACTGGACGTTTTTAGCTGCGGGACGGTCAAGGTATTCACAAAAAGCTCCTCTAGAGTGTGTATGTTCTGTTTTAAGAGAACTCGGCGAGATGGTTTCAGGTTTAGATCGAGATAATTGTGAGTCCTTACAAAGATGGCCGGAACTTTTCGGAGGCTCTAATAACTCTTCCTCGTCGGAAATAGGGCACGTAAGGTTCCAATAGCAAATTCTGTAGGTCAGTTAAGTTGTACGGAATCAATTGCGAAACAGAAACTTGCAGATTGGCGATCTTGCGCAGGATTCCAATACGGGACTTCTGGCAGGTATGGGCAATGCAGAAAGTGGTTACCAATTTTCAACACGGCGAGGTGATGATTGCCGTTCATCCTCAAGCCTCGCAGTCTTGTGGACCATAACTGCGTATTGGCTGGAGACCGGCGATTTAAGCTTGGCTGGAGAGGCAATGCCGGAGGCTATCACAAATAAAAGTTCACGAAAAAGAGGATGTGGTCGGCAGGGAAGGCGATTCCCGAGGCGGGAGGGCACACTCCCGAAAACGGAAGGCCGCGGATTAGAAACTCAAAGAATCGCCGCGGACGATTTGGAAGAGCAACAAAAATAAGCAGATTGTAAAGACGAATGTGGCGCGAGTTTGGTCTCCATCGTGCTCTGTACAAGAACGTGGATGCATTCCGGTAGACGACTTTCACGGGTCTTCGAGCGAGGGGGAAGGGGCTTGCTCCAGGATTTGTGCCGGTCGTTCCCACCTGCCTCTGAGAGGGAAGCAAGGATGGATGACCCCACACCCCGGTCGAGAAAAAGAAGATCGGGCAAACGGAATGTATCTTTGGGGCCCTCGTTCCCAAGCGAGGGCCTCTTTCTATTTCTTCAGGGTTTTAATTTCGATTCTTCCTCATCTATCCCAAACCCTGGCACCTCAATTCATTTCTGAATATTAGGTCCATGGCGGATGAACCCGTGGAGCTTGACATTTGGTAGCGCCAGCGGGACGCTGGCGCTATCAACCCCTGGACACAAATTTTGGATTTAGATTACTTGAATCCACTACGGACTGCTGCCTCGCCTAAATCTGCGAGACCGTCGCAGTGGGTTCCACACGCCCGAGCACGGGAATTCGCGCCTGCCGGAGCACGTGAGCGACTTCCGTTTCCTTGAGTCTCGAAGCGTCGTATTCAAATGACAGGCGGTTGGTGGCTTCATCCACGCGGAACCGGCGCAGGCCGTAGGTATTGGCGAAGCTGCCCAGCGCTCGCAGTTGGTCCGGGTTGAGAGATGACTGCAGTTCGTAAGTGATTTCCATGAGAGTCATGCCTCGATTATACCAGCAGAAGGAAGAGGTTCCCGGGTTTACATAGGGGGAGGGGGTATGCTAGAATAGCGTCTTGAGATCGTTGGGCGGGGAGATGCCATGGCCACCAGGAAAATGACGAGTCGCGCGGACGCTGCCTCCTGCGGTTGCGGCGCGCGCGTGAAAAGCCGCAAAGCGCTCGCAGTGGACCCTGAAATCAAATCTTCCAATTTGAAACGGCTGCGCCGGATCGAAGGCCAGGTGCGCGGCCTGCAGCGCCTCGTTGCGGAAGACCGCTACTGCGCCGACATTCTCGTACAGATTTCGTCCGCGCAGGAGGCACTGCGTTCGGTGGGGCGCGCGCTGATGAAAAATCACTTGCGCCATTGCGCCGCCGACGCGATACGCGACACTGCGCCCGGCCGCGCCGAAGCCATGTACGAGGAATTGCTCAACCTGATGCAAATGCACTCGAGGTGAAGAACGATGTCCACGGAAACGATTCCCGTGCCAGTTCCCAAGGAAAAAGATCCCGTCTGCGGGATGCTGGTGGACCCGGCGGGCGCGAAAGCTACTCACGAGCATGCCGGCAAAACGTATTACTTTTGTTGTCCCGGCTGTAAGGAAAAATTCAAGGCCGAGCCGGCAAAATATTTGATGACGAAAACTCTTGTAGGCATCGCGCCGATGTCCGCGCCGAGGCCGATCCAAATTGTCCCGGCGCCTGCCCCTCAGGCGACTATAGCGTTGGCAGTAAGTGCCAAAGCGCCAACCGCCGCCGCGAAAACCATTCCAAATGAATTTACCTGCCCAATGGACCCGGAAGTTCGTCAGCCGGGGCCGGGGGAGTGCCCCAAGTGCGGGATGGCCCTGGAACCCACGATTGCGGCATTGCCGGAAACGAAAACGGAATACACGTGTCCCATGCATCCGGAAATTGTGAGGGACGCGCCCGGAGCTTGTCCGATTTGCGGCATGGCGCTGGAGCCCCGAACCATCAGCATGGAGGAAGAGAAGAATCCGGAACTTGTGGACATGACCCGGCGATTTTGGATCAGTGTCGCGCTTACGATTCCTGTGTTGCTGCTAGCGATGGCGGATCTCATTCCGGGTTTGCCTAGCCTGATGCGCATCGCGTCGCCCAGAGCATGGCAATGGTTTGAATTTGCGCTCGCGACTCCCGTTGTGCTTTGGGCGGGTTGGCCGTTTTTTGTGCGCGGGGTGCGATCTCTTGTTACACGCAATTTGAATATGTTTACTCTAATTGGGCTCGGCGTTGGGGTCGCGTATGTGTTCAGTGTCGTGGGTCTATGGTTTCCAGGGATTTTTCCCGAATCATTTCGCGGCGAGGGCGGAGAAGTTGCCGTTTATTTTGAGGCGGCAGCCGCGATCACCACGCTGGTGTTGCTCGGTCAAGTGATGGAATTGCGCGCGCGCAGCCAGACTGGCGCGGCGATCAAGGCGCTGCTGGGTTTGGCGCCGAAAACGGCGCGGCTTCTGCGCGATGACGGCTCGGAAGTAGACACTCCACTCGCCGAAATAAAACCTGGCGACCGGTTGCGCGTGCGTCCCGGTGAAAAAATTCCGGTGGATGGTGTCGTCCTCGAAGGATCGAGCAGCGTGGACGAATCCATGATCAGCGGGGAAGCGATTCCTGTGGAGAAATCGAAAGATTCGCGGGTCACAGGCGCCACAGTGAACGGCACGGGCTCGCTCATTATGCGTGCGGAGCGCGTTGGCTCGGAAACCTTGCTGGCGCAAATTGTGCGCATGGTGGCAGAAGCGCAGCGCAGCCGCGCTCCGATCCAGAAGCTGGCCGATGTGGTCGCGGGATATTTCGTTCCCATCGTGGTTGGAGTGTCACTGGTTACATTTGCGGTGTGGGCAATTTGGGGGCCGTCGCCGCGCATGGCTCACGCCATCGTCAATGCGGTCGCGGTGCTGATTATAGCTTGTCCTTGCGCGCTGGGCCTTGCCACGCCCATGTCCATCATGGTGGCGACCGGTAAGGGTGCGACGCTGGGCGTGCTGTTTAAGAATGCCGAGGCCATCGAGCTGATGCGCAAGGTGGACACGCTCGTGGTGGATAAGACCGGCACGCTAACCGAAGGCAAACCCAAACTAATTTCCATCGAGCCTGCCGAGGGCATGGACGAGAAAAAACTTTTGCGTCTCGCAGCCAGCCTCGAACGTGGCAGCGAACATCCCTTGGCAGCGGCCATCTTGAAAGGGGCTGATGAACGCGGCCTCAAATTTTCTCCCGTGGAATCATTTGAATCGCTGACCGGGCGCGGCGTTCGCGGCTTTATGGAAGGTTCGCCCGTTGCGCTAGGGAATCAAAAACTTCTCGAAGAACTTCATATTGAATCTGGATCGCTCGCTGCGAAAGCGGAACTGCTGCGCGCACAGGGACAGACGGTCATGTTCGTGGTGATCGAAAAAAAGATTGGCGGATTGCTGGGCGTCGCTGATCCGGTCAAGGCGTCCACGCCGGAAGCCATTCAGCGGCTGCATGCAGACGGTATCCGCATCATCATGTTGACTGGCGATAGCCGCACAACGGCCGATGCCGTGGCGGCCAATCTGCATATTGACGAAGTAATCTCCGAAGTCTTGCCGCAGGACAAAGCCGGTGTCGTGAAGCGTCTGCAGAGCGAAGGCCGCTTCGTGGCCATGGCCGGCGATGGCATCAACGACGCGCCCGCACTGGCGCAGGCGCAAGTCGGCATCGCCATGGGCACGGGCACGGACGTGGCCATGCAAAGCGCCGGCATCACGCTGGTGAAGGGCGACCTGCGCGGCATCCTGCGCGCGCGCTCGCTGAGCCGCGCGACGATGAGCAACATCAAGCAGAATCTGTTTTTCGCGTTTGTCTATAACTCGCTGGGAGTGCCCATCGCGGCGGGGATTTTGTATCCATTCTTCGGCTTGCTGCTCAGTCCGATGCTTGCGGCGGCGGCGATGAGTTTCAGCTCGGTGTCGGTGATTACGAATGCACTGCGGTTGCGGAGGGTTCGATTATCCGAATGATTGTTGTAGCCCGCGTCTTCAGACGCGGGGATTTTTTGATGGTTGGGAGAAAAACCTTGCCTCTGAAGAGGCGAGTTACAACATCAAGGGTAGATTTTGTATCCGTTTTTGCTTTGCTGCTCAGTCCGATGATAACGACAGCCGATATGACCACAATCGAGTCCAGAATTAGCCCCATGCGGGTGGGTTCAGCGGCTCACGATGGCTATTGATGATCTCTCCGAGATCGCGCCCGAAGTCACTATCAAGCGTCACGGTGGAGCCATGGGCTTCGGCCAGCGCGATAGATTCTGAAAGCAGGCGCCCCGGATGCGTCTCCGCAGAACGCAATATGACAACGGGTCGGGCGCCGTCCTCAATAACGACTTCCGCCCCTGCGCGTACGTGTGCCAAAAGTTTCGCCACGTTGATCGTGACGGCTTTCGCTTCGGACATGTGAATCACGTCCTTAGCTATATTTGTAATTATACACCCCCATGCCCGGACACAACCTCTGAGTTCGAGACGCACATTTCAGGGGGGCGCAATACGCCTTGCTGCCTGGAGAGGTTGACTCTAAACCCGCACCCTTTGAAAAACCAAACCCCAAAGGGTGCGGCACCCGAAAGTTCAAACCCGCTTTAGAAGATGTACTTCTGAACTACCCTTCAAGAATCATTTTCCTTAAAACGCTGCCGCCCCAGCTTCTGCCACCGCATGATCCTGATCGCCAGACCCACCGCTTACGCCAATCGCGCCGACGACTTTGTCGTCCTTTTTCAGTGGAATGCCGCCTGCAAAGATCATGATTTTTCCGTCGTTGGAGGCGTGGATTCCGAAGAACTGTCCGCCGGACTGGGAATGCGAGGCCAAATCTTTGGTGGTGATGTCGAACGCGCGTGAGGTGTAGGCCTTCTTCATGGAAATATCAATGCTGCCGAGCCAGGCGTTATCCATGCGCACGTGCGCCACGATGTTGCCGCCTTCGTCGGCCACGGCAATGTTCATGGGCTGGCCGATTTCTTTGGCTTTTTTTTCGGCTGCGGCGATGATCCGGCGCGCGTCTTCCAGTTTTACAGCGGACATGTTCCTCCTCAGAATAAATAATTCTCGTCAGATCCAATTGATTGCAAAAGTACCTGCGCAATACAATTAAGGGCTAAAGCCCCATCCAATTCGGCACCTATTGTCAGGGCTAAAGCCCTGACCCACAACTCTGAAATTCAATTTACTCTTAGGGCAGAATTCATGGTGAGACTGAAAATCTAATTCTGCTTCAGCAGGGTATCAATGGACTGCATAATTTCCGGCGACTGCCAATCCTGCGGGCCGACCACTTTGCGCGCCAGGCGGCCGTCGCGGCCAATGAAGTAGGTTTCCGGAAACATGGATGTGCCGTAATCGGTGGCGGTTTTCTTGGTCAAGTCGTCGTAGGTGGGGAACACCACGTGATTATCCACGAGGAATTTTTTGTAGGCGTCGTTATCTTCATCCACGCTGATGCCCAGGACGACTCCGCCCTTGGTGCCTATCGCTTCCTGCAGGCGGTTCAGCGACTGGGTTTCTTCGAGGCAGGGAGGGCACCACGACGCCCAAAAATTCAGGATGACCACCTTGCCATGGAGGTCGGACAGATGCGCCGCGCCCGGAATTTTCATCTCAAAGTCGCGGGCTTTGCGCCCGGCCAGGCTCGCTTCGCCCTGGCGATAGCTGGGGAAGGCGAACGCGCCCAGAATAATGGCGGCAAGCGTGAGTCCGATGGGTCCTAGAATCTTATGTTTCAATGTTTTTACTCCTGCGCCTATATAATACCTGCTCGGGGTGGCTCGGCGCGAGCCGATTTGGCGGGGGGTTTGATCTACGTAGCACAGCCACTCTTGGCTGTGCGATTTTGTAGGCCATTCAGGCAGCACAGACACTACAAACGATTGCAAAAACCGCACAGGCAAGAGTGCCTGTGCTACAAACCCATGAATTTCCATACGAAAGTCTCCGCGATTGTGCCGGCGCGCAACGAGGAGGCCACGATTGCTTCCGCGGTGGAATCGCTGGCTTCGCAACCCGAAATCGGCGAGATTTTTGTGGTCAACGATCAGTCTACGGATGGCACGGCAGCGATTCTCGATAAGTTGTGCGCGCGATTTGGTCAAGTACATGTGCTTGAAACCGGGGAGCTGCCAGCGGGCTGGGTAGGGAAAAACTACGCCGTTTCGCTGGGCGCGGCGCAGGCGTCGGGCGACTGGCTTCTCTTCAGCGATGCCGATGGAGTACATCTGCCGGGTTCCACGGCGCGTGCGCTGGCCGATGCCGCCGCTTCCGGCGCAGGGCTAATATCGTACTCGCCCGAACAGGAAACGCGCACCTGGTGGGAGCGCACGCTGATTCCTTTTATTTACACGCGTCTTGCCCAAAGATTTTCCTACGACGAAGTGAATGATCCGGCCTCAACGGCAGCGGCGGCCAGCGGACAATATTTGATGATCCGGCGCGAAGACTACCAGCGGATCGGAGGGCACCAGGCCGTCGCCGGAGAAGTGCTCGAGGACGTGGCGCTGGCACGCATTGCGAAAGAGGCAGGCGTGAAACTGCATTTCGCTTCAGGGCACGGAATCATGCGTGTGCGGATGTACCGGACATTTAGAGCCATGTGGGAAGGCTGGACGAAGAATCTTTATCCTTTGATGTGCGGCACGTCGCGGGCGGTGGGCAGGGAACTGCGGTCGGTGATTCCGTGGATCCCGCTGCTGCTACTTTTCCTTACGCCGCTGCATCCAACCTTTGGGGCGGTTGGGTTGGTGTTGCTGGCTGGGCGGCATGCCGCGTATGCGGCGAAATTGAGGAGAAATCGGTTTCCGGCATGGTTTGTCCTATACTATTTACCTGCGGCGGCGATGTATGGGTTGGCGCTGCTGGTTTCTGAACGTCTCTATGTGCAGGGCAGCGTTGGCTGGAAGGGGCGGGAGTACTCGGTGAGTCGCTTGCCCTGAGCCCGGAAGTGTGGGCCAAGGGTGATTCGTGGAAACTCTTGAGCCATTCAGCCCGGCAGAATTTGTAAACGATCACTTTAATTCCTATGGTTTATTTGACGCGCAAAATCGAGTTTTCGGCTTCGCATCTTTACCACAACCCGGCATTTTCGGCCGAGGAAAACCGGCGCGTCTTTGGGAAATGCAATAACCCACATGGACACGGGCACAATTATGTGCTGGAAGTGACCGTGGCGGGAGAGCCGGACCCGGCGACCGGAATGGTGCTGGATCTGAAGGATCTGAAAGATATTTTGCAGCGCGAAGTGAGCGACCGGATGGACCACCGCTTTCTCAACTACGAAGTGCCTGAGCTTGCCGGACAGATTCCGACTTGCGAAAACATTTCCGCTGTCATCTGGCGGCTGCTGGAGCCGAAGATCACGCGCGGGCATCTGCATCGCGTGCGGCTTTACGAAACGCCCGATCTGTTTGTGGATTGCTACGGCGAAAGTGACGCAGTGAACCAACGTGCAGGTGCAGCGCGATGAAGATCCATCTGACGCGGCGATACGCATTTGCGGCTTCGCATCGCCTGCATAGTGCGCGGATGGGTGAGGAAGAGAACCGGCGGGTCTACGGCAAATGCAACAATCCCTATGGGCATGGACATAACTACATCGTGGAAGTGGCCGTATCCGGCCCGACCGATCCCGCGACGGGAATGATTGCGAATGTAGCCGATCTGGACGCTTTCGTGGGCCGCGAGGTGATTGAGCCGTTTGATCACCACTATTTCAACGAAGACGTGGCCGCGTTTCGTGACCACGTGCCGACCACGGAAAATATCTGCATCGAGATTTTTAACCGCCTGCGCCATTTCCCGGCGGCCAGGCTGGAGCGAGTGCGCGTCGAAGAAACCGGGCGAAATAGTTTTGAATATCTGGGTGAGCCGGGCGGGAGCGTCCAATGATTGAAAAACAGACGATCGAACCGATAGATGAGAAAATAAAGCGCACCGAAGAACTGGCTCTCAGCGAGCCGGAAAATGGTGAAAAACCAGAGACCATTGCCGGCCTGGTGCGGCGCATGTTGCTGTTGCTGGGGGAAGATCCGGAGCGGGACGGCCTTCGGCGCACGCCCGAGCGGTTCGAGAAGGCGCTGCGGTTTCTGACCAGCGGATATCACCAGGATCAGGAAAAGATTCTGAATGGCGCGATGTTCAGCGTGTGTTACGACCAGATGGTGCTGGTGAAGGATATCGAGTTCCACAGCCTGTGCGAGCACCACGTCCTGCCGTTTTTCGGTAAGTGTCACGTGGCGTATATTCCAGACAAGAGAGTCGTGGGGTTGTCGAAAATTCCGCGCCTGGTAAATATGTTCGCGCGGCGATTACAAATTCAGGAGCGGCTGACCAACCAGATTGCCACCGCCATCCAGCAGAAAATTTCTCCGCTGGGCGTGGGCGTGGTGATCGAAGCGCGGCACATGTGCATGGTGATGCGCGGGGTGGAAAAGCAAAGCACGCAGACGGTGACCAGCGCGATGCTGGGATCGTTCCGCGAAAACATGCAGACGCGCGAAGAGTTTCTGTCGCTGATCCGCGGGAAGTGAATCCTCGAAGATTTCCTCTGTGTACTCGGTGTGCTCTGTGTTAAGCATTTGACTTTGATTTAAAGTCAAAACCTTTAACATAGAGCACACCGAGTACACAGAGTTCACAGAGGAAGAAAATGGGCGGCATTTGATCGCTGCGCGGCTTTAGCAGGTTTCGCGGATTATCCCGCATAAAGATTTTGCTTGTTGGCAGTGGCGTGTGTTACTCTGCTTGGGTCGAAGAGAAGACGAACGAGAGAAGATAAAGAGTGGGTTCGGCGGAGAGGACGACTTGAGAGAAGCTAAGTCAATGTTGATCGAGCAGTACCGGGCGCATGTGAAGGATACAGGCTCACCGGAAGTACAAATTGCCCTGTTGAGCGAGCGCATCAACTACCTGACTTCGCATCTGAAGTCGCACCTGAAGGACCATGCGTCGCGACGCGGGTTGATCATGATGGTCAACAAGCGCCGCCGTCTTTTGGATTACCTCAACCGTCGTGACCCGGATCGGTATCGCGATATTGTCGGACGCCTCAGCTTGCGCAAGTAACCGCTCCTCGAAACGGGAGCGCCGGTGTGGCAACGACATCTCCGAGCCTTCGCGGAGTACTGGAGCTTTCTAGGCGGCTATTGGGCATCGGGCCCGGCCGCTTTTTTTGCATATGCGGGCTCCCGCATTCCTCTCGCAGCAGCACAAGGCATGGATTCTACGTTTACGCTGAACGTTTTATGCGAAGCGTAGAGCCCGCCTGAAAGTCGCCTTTCTCTTCCAAACAAAACGGGAAAGTTTTCTCCCGCAATCGAAAGTGCTTCCGTGCGCGCATTCCCCGATGGTTCGGGGCGCGGCGGATTAGCGAAAGGAAATAACAATATGTCACAAGCAGCTCCAGCTCCTCATCAGGTTACGGTCGAAGTCGGCGGACGTACGCTGACCCTCGAGACCGGAAAAATTGCCAAACAGGCCAACGGCTCTGTCCTGGCGCGGTACGGCGACACCGTCGTGCTGGTCACGGCGTGCATGGACACGAAACCGAATGACCGCGATTTTCTTCCCCTCACCGTGGATTATCGCGAATACACGTATTCGGCCGGAAAAATTCCCGGCGGCTTTTTCAAGCGCGAAGGACGCCCTTCGGAACGCGAAATTCTGACTTCTCGAATGATTGATCGCCCGCTGCGCCCGTTGTTCCCGGAATCGTGGCGCAACGAAACGCAAATCGTCGCCATGGTGCTTTCGGCGGACAGCGAAAATGATCCGGATATGATCGGCATCACGGGCGCGTCGGCGGCGGCATTTATTTCCGACCTGCCGTTTACGACTCCGGTCGCGGCTGTGCGCGTAGGCTTGGTCGAAGGCAAGCTGGTTGCCAACCCGACCGTTGCCGCGCAGAAGACAAGCTTGATGAATATCATCGTGGTCGCCACCGAGCAGGCCATTGTCATGATCGAGGCTGGCGCGATTGAAGTCAGCGAAGACCAGGTAGCCGAAGCGCTGCAATTTGCGCACGAACAAATTAAACTCATCATCAAAGCGATCCGCGAACTGCATGACAAGGTCAAACCCGTCAAGGTAACGGTTCCCCCGTTCCCGTTTGATGAAGCGCTCGCCAAGGAAATCGAGCAGAAATACGCCGCGCAACTTCACGACGCGCTGGACACCAAGAAGCATCCCAAGAAAGAAAGCTATCACCTGATTGACGAAGTGAAGAAAGCGATTCGCGATTCCATTCCCGAGGAAGACGAAGAAAAACGCAAGCTGGCCATGCGCGCGTTTGAACGGATGCGCGAGGGAATCTTCCGTGACGATATTCTCCACCGCAACCGGCGTCCCGATGGCCGCGCGTTTGACGAAATTCGCGACATCACCTGCGAAGTGAGCGTATTGCCCCGAGCCCACGGTTCGGCGCTCTTCACCCGCGGCGAAACCCAGGCGCTGGCAACGACCACGCTGGGCACGAAGGAAGACAAGCAGCGCCTTGACCTGCTGTTCGAGGACGAATCGTTCAAGCGCTTCATGCTGCACTACAACTTCCCGCCGTTTTCCGTCGGCGAAGTGAAATTCCTGCGCGGCCCCGGCCGTCGCGAGATCGGACACGGCGCACTTGCGGAACGCGCATTGCTCAATCTGCTTCCGCCGGAAGCCGATTTCCCCTACGCCATGCGTTTGGTCTCCGACATTATGGAATCCAATGGCTCCTCCTCCATGGCCACCGTTTGTGGCGGCTCGCTCTCACTGATGGATGCGGGAGTGCCGATACGTGCGGCATGCGCGGGCATCGCCATGGGATTGGTCGTTGAGGGCGAGAAGGCTGCCGTGCTCACCGACATCGCCGGAGCGGAAGATCATTACGGCGACATGGACTTTAAGGTTGCCGGAACGCGCGCTGGAATCACTGCATTGCAAATGGACATCAAGGTGGGCGGAGTCAGCGTGCCCTTGATGCGCCAGGCGCTGGAGCAGGCACGCCGCGCTCGCCTGCACATTCTGGACATTATGGACCAGACGATTTCTGAGGCGCGCGGCAAGATGTCCATCTACGCTCCTCGGCTCTATCTATTGCAGATTCCTACCGACAAGATTCGCGACCTGATCGGGCCGGGCGGCAAGAAGATCCGCTCGATCATCGAAGCGACCAACGTGAAGATTGACGTCATGGAAGACGGCAAAGTGCACGTCTTCGCCAACAACGGCACCGCCGCGGAAGAGGCGTTGCAGATGATTCGCGAAGTCACGGCGTCCGCCGAAATCGGCAAGACCTATCTCGGCAAAGTCGTGCGGTTGGCGGACTTCGGCGCGTTCGTGGAACTTTTCCCCGGCACCGATGGTTTGCTGCACATCAGTGAAATCGCCGAACAGCGCATCCGCGATGTGCGCGACGAACTGAAGCTCGGCGATCAGGTGCTGGTCAAAGTGCTGGCCATCGAAGGCAACAAGATTCGCCTCTCGCGCAAAGCCATTCTGCGCGAGGCGCGCGAAAAGCAAACCAAGGAAGCCGCTGGCGGGCAGACGACCTAACAGGGCTCGCTCCATAGTTTCAGCAAAACGGGGATGCGAGTAATCGCATCCCCGTTTTGCTTTTGGTAGGACAGGCTTCAGCCTGTCTGGTTTTCGCGCCGGCGAAATCTAAACTAATCACTCATGCCGCCTGTGCTGGATGCGGCGCTGGAAGCGGTGCGCGACGCCGTTGCCTCCGGTCGCATTCCGATGGCGCGTCTGGATGAAGCCGTGACGCGCGTTCTAACCGCCAAAGCCAAGCTTGGCCTGAACAAATCGAAACTCGTGGACCTGGATGCGCTCGCGAAAAATTTCGACCGTCCGGAATTCGATCGCGCCGCGCAAGACATCGCCGATCGCGGCGTTACGCTGCTTCGCGATGACCAGCATATTCTGCCGCTGGATCCCACCAAGGCCTCTCGCATTTTGCTCGTCGCGGTTTCCGGAGACAACGATCCTTACCCCGCCGGAAATCTGGAAAATGAAATCCGTTGGAGACTGGATTCGCTCGCTTCAGTGCGCATGGACACGCGATTTGTGCGTGCGGACATGGTTAAGCTCCCATCGCCCGATACCTACGATGTCGCCATCGCGGCAATTTTTGTTCGCGTCGCGGATCGCAAAGGCAGCATCGGCCTTCCCGACGACCAAGCAGCCGTGGTGGATCGCCTGCTCGCCGCTGGAAAGCCCGTCGTGGTCGCCTGCTTTGGCAGTCCCTATTTGGCGCAGCGCTTCCCTGCCGCAAAGACATGGCTCGCGGCGTTCAGCACGGTGGACGTGGCGCAACGCGCCGTGGGACGCGCTTTATTTGGCCAGGTGGGCGTGGCGGGGCGCTTGCCGGTCAATATTCCCGGAGTCGCTGCGCTGGGCGCTGGGCTTGATTTGGACGCGAACCCGATGGAGTTGCGTGAAGCCGACGAGAAAACCGAAAACAAATTGCAACCCGCCTATGATGTCCTTGTGCGCGCCGTCGCCGATCACGCATTTCCCGGTGGTGTGCTGGCGGTCGGCTACCGCAATGAATTGATCGTCCACGAATTCGGTCGTCAGACATACGACGCGAAATCCCCGGCGATAACAACGGAAACAATGTATGACGCGGCTTCCCTGACCAAACCCATCGTTACCGCAACCCTGGTTGCCATGCAAGTAGAAGCAGGCCGCATCGCTCTCGACTTGCCCGTCGCGCGCTATATCCCTGAGTGGAATTCAGGACCGAATCCCGATTGGCGCAAGACGGTGACCATTCGTAACTTGCTGACGCATTCTTCGGGACTTCCCGCGCACGAAGATTATTTTCTGACGCTGCATTCCAAACGCGAAATCGTGGCCGCCATTTGCAAGCAAACTCTCGAATACGTGCCGGGCGCGAAAACCGTTTATTCCGACCTGGGATTTATTTTGCTCGGCGAAATTCTCGAGCGCGCCACTGGGAAAACGATTGACCAACTGGCCCGCGAACGAATTTTCGCGCCCCTGGGCATGACCGCGACCACATTTAATCCCGCGAAATCCCTCGCGGCCGGCATCGCGCCCACAGAAAACGACGCGACATTCCGCAAGCGGCTCCTGCAAGGCGAAGTGCACGATGAAAACGCATTTGCCATGGGCGGCGTCGCCGGACACGCCGGAATGTTTACAACCGCTTCCGATCTCGCGGCGTTCTGCCAGATGCTTCTCAATGGCGGGCTCTACGCGCACCAGCGTTTGATCACCCGCGCAACGATTTCGCAAATCCTCGCCCCGCAGCCCCTGGCGGCGGGAACACGCACGCTCGGCTGGATGACACCGACGCCGAATTCCTCAAGCGGCCGCTACTTTTCCGCGCACAGCTACGGTCATCTCGGCTTCACAGGAACTTCGATCTGGATTGATCCGGACCGCCAATTGTTTGTAATTCTACTTACCAATCGCGTTTATCCCACTCGTGACAATGACAAGATTGCTGCCGTGCGCCCGGCAGTGCATGACGCCGTGATCGAGGCTCTGGGCCTGGCCCCCGCAGATCGGTAGCACGGACCAGTAGGACAGGCTTAAGCCTGTCTGGTTTTGGCGACCGGCGATGAAAATTTAAACCAGACAGGCTTAAGCCTGTCCTACTGATGCCCCTTGCCAAATAGGCGATTGCCCACGGATTCCCCGCACCGAATTGCCTTGCGCACATGCGAAGATAGTGCTGCGACTTTTGTCTCCATTTTTTGCGATTCAAGAAATAGATCGGCACGGCTGACCGACGAGCAGAGCATGATCAGAAAAGCGCCGAAAGCAACCGAGCAGCGAAATCCGCGTACACGCGGAATCGGCGGGAAGTCCGCGCGGGAAATTATTCACGCGATTCATCGCGAAGATGCAATCGTGACAAAAGCCGTCGCCGCAGCGCTGCCCGCAATTTCACGCGCTGTGGAAACAATTGTTCGTGCGCTCGAATCTGGCGGACGTCTTTTTTACGTGGGCGCGGGAACCAGCGGCAGGCTTGCCGTGCTCGACGCGGCGGAGTTGCCGCCGACCTTTGGCACATCGCCCGGCATGGTGCAAGGTGTGATTGCGGGAGGGAGCCGCGCACTAACGCACGCGGTGGAGGGTGCGGAAGACGATCGGGCGCAAGGCGCTCGCGACCTTGCCGCGCACGGCGTCAGCAGCAAGGATGTCGTGGTCGGGGTCACCGCAAGCGGTTCAACGCCATATGTGTTGGGTGCGCTCGAATTCGCGAATCGCGCAGGAGCCGCAACTGCGGGGATCACGTCGAATCCGCGCACGCCGATCACGCGACTTGCAAAGATCAGCATCGTCACGCCAACTGGGCCGGAAGCGATCACCGGATCCACGCGAATGAAAGCCGGCAGCGCTCAAAAAATGGTCTTGAACATGCTCTCTACCGCCGTGATGATTCGATTGGGCCGCGTTTATGACAACTGGATGATTGGCGTGGCTCTGACCAATCGCAAGTTACAGGCCCGCGGGCTGCGGATCTTAATGGAAGCTTCCGGAGCCACCGTGGCGAATGCGACACGCGCCTTGCGTCAATCCGGACACAGTATGGACGCTGCGCTCATTATTCTAAAGACAGGAGCAAGCGCCGAGAAGGCGAAACGCCTGCTGCGCGCTAACAACGGAAATGTCTACAACGCTCTCACCCATACAAAACGAAGTTCAAAAGGCAAAGACCGGACACATGGATAAACTTCTGATTGAAGGCGGAAGACCGCTCGAAGGAACCGTGCACATCAGCGGCGCGAAGAACGCGGCGCTCCCAGCGATGGCCGCGGCGCTGCTCACCAGAGAACGCGTCGAGTTGACGAATGTTCCACGCGTGAGGGACATCATCACCATGGGCCGCCTGCTCGCGCACATGGGCGCCATCGTCGAAACGCCCGAACTCCCTCCTACGGCCATGAACATCAAAGCCGAAGAAATCAACGGCGCGGAAGCTCCCTACGAACTGGTGCGCACGATGCGCGCTTCAATTCTTACGCTCGGCCCGCTCATCGCGCGTACAGGCGCCGCGCGCGTTTCGTTGCCCGGAGGCTGCGCGATCGGCGCCCGCCCGGTGGACCTGCACTTGAAAGCCCTGGAACAAATGGGCGCGGAAATCGGCACCTCCCACGGTTACGTGGAGGCGAAGGTTCCGGGAGGAGGCCGCCTGCCCGGAGGAAATGTTTTCTTCGACAAAATTACGGTCACCGGAACCGAGAACATCCTGATGGCCGCCGTGCTGGCCCAGGGTGAAACGCTAATCGAAAACGCGGCGCGGGAACCGGAAATTACGGACCTGGCTGACCTCTTGATTAAGATGGGCGCGGACATTGAAGGCGCGGGAACTTCCACCATTCGCGTACAAGGCAAGGAGAAACTGTACGGCGCTTCTCACCGCATCATCCCGGACCGCATTGAAGCAGGAACTTTCCTCGTAGCGGGGGCCATTACCAACGGATCGCTGGAGATCACCTACTGCGAACCGGAACATTTGAGTTCCGTCATCGCCAAGCTGCGCGAGACGGGCGTGGAGATTCGCGAAACCTCTCCCGGCACCTTGACCGTTCGCGGCGCGAGAAAACTGATTGCCGCCGACGTGCGCACTGAAGAGTATCCCGGCTTCGCCACCGACATGCAGGCGCAGTTCATGGCCCTGGCCACGCAGGCCGTGGGAACTTCCGTCGTAACCGAAACCATTTTCGAGAACCGCTTCCTGCATGCCAGCGAAATGATCCGCATGGGCGCCAACATTTCCATCGAAGGCCGCCGCGCGGTTGTCCACGGCCCTACAACACTTTCCGGCACGGGCGTTATCGCTTCCGATCTTCGCGCCAGCGCCTCC
>Ga0207024_10018_pt1 | contig 59839 bp, 64 predicted proteins | sample Alteio_BWMinCont_44_FD_153470 | JGI IMG/M metagenome (GOLD analysis project Ga0207024, IMG submission 153470) | Enriched cells from forest soil in Barre Woods Harvard Forest LTER site, Petersham, Massachusetts, United States -... | ecosystem: Environmental > Terrestrial > Soil > Temperate forest >...
AAACATTTGAATCGTGAAAAATATGACATTACGCCTATTGGGATTGCCAAAGATGGAAAATGGTATCAAAACATATTAGGTGAAATCGATCCTTTAGCTGGAAAAACCTTATTGGTTCAAGGACCGAGTGCCAAAGCCTTTTCTTTAGATAACTTTTTGAATAAAACCAGCGGATTTGACGTGGTGTTTCCAGTCATGCACGGAACTTATTGTGAAGATGGTGCTATGCAAGGTTTATTAGAACTTGTGCAAATGCCCTATGTCAGCGCGGGTATATTGGGTTCGGCAATCGGCATGGATAAAGATGTCACTAAACGCCTAGCCTTACAAGCAGGTATTAAAATCACGCCTTATCATTGCTTTAACCAAGGCCAATGGCAACAACATCGCGAACAAACTTTATCTACTATTCAAACTAAATTAGCTTATCCATTATTTGTTAAACCAGCGAACACTGGCTCCAGCGTGGGCATTACGAAAGTTAAAAAACCAGCTGATTTGATTCCCGCAATTGAAGAAGCGTTACGCTATGATGTGAAAATCTTAGTCGAACAAGGCCTGAATGTCCGCGAAGTGGAACTAGCTGTATTAGAAAACCCCGAATATGGCCAAGCACCGTTAGTCAGTTTACCCGGTGAAATTATTACCCAACATGAGTTTTATACTTATGAAGCCAAATATCTTGATGAAAATGCCTTGCGGTTAATTATCCCGGCGGAAGTCTCTGATATTCAATTGCAAACCCTCACACGCTTAGCCAGTGAGCTGTTTACTTTACTTGAAATTGAAGGCATGGCACGAACCGATTTCTTTATCGATAAAGACACCAATGAAATCATTTTCAATGAGTTAAACACCATCCCTGGTTTTACTCATGTCAGTATGTATCCGCTTATGTGGCAAGCTAGCGGGATGACTTATCCCGCTTTACTGGATAATTTATTAACGCTCGCTCTTGCAAGGCAAGCGCGCAAAAATAAATTATTACGCGAACATCCTAATTAATGATTTATTGCGGGGCCTAACTCAGCGGTAAGATCACTTACTTCTGGATCCGCCAAAGCTTCTTCTAGCGCTGGAGTTCGCCAGGCGGTACGCACTGCCCACCAATAAATAAGAATTGCAAATACCACTGTTATTATATTCGCTGTCAACGCAGACATGGCACCGGTTCCACCAAATTCTTGACCACCGAATTTGGCAATTAATATCATGCCAATAAAATAAACAATTAACCACCAAGCTGCATTCAGCTGTTTGGCAAAATTAGGCCAACCTTGCTTATGTTGATAATAAAAATAAACCACCAAAGTGCATAATAACAATTCAATCATTTCACCATTTAAGGGCCACTTTGCCCAATATAACAACAAAGAAATAACAGCGAATGCGGCTGGCGAAACTACTTTCGCAAAGGGTAATTTAAAAATACGAGGTGCATCAGGCGCTACGCGTCGCAAACCACCTAAGGCAATAGGCCCAGGAATAAATGCGATAATAGTGGCCACAGAAATAACGCCAACAATATGTGCCCAACCATGAAATAAAAACATAAAAATAAATGATACCACCAAGGTTCCCAACACTGCATAGCGAGGCGATTTCGTTTGAGGATTTAAAACCTGCAGAAAGCTGGGCATATATTTATTACGCGACAGCGCATATAACATGCGACTAGAAGTTGCTACATAAATAATACCGGTTCCTGAAGGAGATACGAAGCTATCAATATATAATAAGATAGCAATAAAATTCAATTGATATAACAACGCTAATTCAGCCAACGGTGAATGGAATTGAATCCCATGCCAACCTGCTTGTAACAAAGCTACTGGCGAAATTGCGCCAATAAACGCCACTTGTAAAGCTAAATAAAGAATCATGGTCATGGCAATTCCACCCAACATGGCAAGCGGAACATTAATATGCGCCCGTTTCGCTTCACCTGCTAGAGTTGCCACACTTTGGAAACCATTGAAGGAAAACACGATGCCACACGTCACCACCGCAGTTAATACGCTCGGTAAACCATAAGGCATGAACGTGCCACCTACACTAGTGAAATTGCTCACATGAAACCCACTATAGAGAATGGTTATGGCAGTGAGAATAGGCACAATAATTTTAAATACTGTAATGACAGAAATAAAACGGATAAAAAATTTAATGGTCCAATAATTAATAAAAAAGTAAACTAACATTAATACCACAGAAGCGGCTATCCCTGTTCCCGTCAATGAATGTGTTACCGGGTGAAACAAATTATTTGCCCACTCAAATTTCCAAGAACTCAGATATTGGATAGAACCCTCGGCTTCTGAAGGAATTACCGCAACAATACTGAGCCAATTAGCCCAACCACTCATAAACCCTGCTAAGGAACCATGTGAATATTCCGCATAACGGACCATACCACCGGCTTTAGGAAAAGCGCTACCTAATTCACTAATGGTTAATGCGATCAACATAATCGCAACACCACCAATAATCCAACACAAAATAGCCGCCGGACCCGCAAGTTGCGCAGCTAAATAAGAACCAAATAACCATCCTGAACCAATAATAGAACCTATACTAATCATAGTGAGGCCGAATAAACCAATATCGCGGGCAAATTTTTGTTCAGGATTATTTTGCATGTTGACTTTATCTCCTCTATTAAAAAACAATTACAAAAAATTAAGAATGCAAGTTAACAAGATTTTTTGCAATTAGCAATGAATTTCGACATTATTTATCATTAATTAAAGATTCTTATTAAAAAATAGACTTTTTGGTAAAATATTTGTAGAATTTGTCCATAAAATGTAGGAACTTGATGAATATAGAATTAACAAAACCGGCCATTTTAGCGCTTGCTGATGGCAGCGTTTTTCATGGTATCTCGATCGGTATGGCTGGCCAAACAGTCGGCGAAGTGGTTTTTAATACCGCTATGACGGGCTATCAAGAAATGTTAACCGACCCTTCTTATACCCAACAAATTTTAACCCTCACCTATCCTCATATCGGTAATACTGGCACTAATAACCAAGATAGAGAAGCTAAACAAGTTTATGCTGCGGGTTTAGTCGTGCGTGATGCATCACTAATAACTAGCAGCTGGCGCTGTGAAAAAACTTTGCAAGATTATTTATGTGAGCAGCATATAGTTGCGATCGCGGAAATTGATACTCGTCGTTTAACGCGCATTTTGCGAGAAAAAGGTGCGCAAAACGGTTGTATTCTCGCGGGCGATAATATTAACGAAGCAACTGCCCTAGAAGCTGCGCAACAATTTCCTGGTTTAAAAAATCTCGATTTAGCTAAAGTAGTAAGTACCCAAAAAAATTATCCTTGGACTACTGGCAGTTGGTCATTAGCAAAAAATGGTTTCAAAACTTATGAAATGAAAGATTTGCCTTATCATGTCGTCGCATATGATTTTGGTATTAAGGAAAATATTTTGCGTTTATTAGTAGATCACGGTTGTCACATTACCGTGGTGCCTGCTCAAACCACCGCTGAAGCGGCACTCGCATTAAAACCAGACGGTATCTTTTTATCAAATGGCCCAGGTGACCCGGCGCCTTGTGATTATGCTATTAAAGCCACTCAAGAATTTTTACGCATTGGCATACCCGTGTTTGGCATTTGTTTAGGCCATCAAATCTTAGGCTTAGCAATAGGTGCAAAAACTTTGAAAATGAAATTTGGTCATCATGGTGCAAATCACCCTGTGCAAGATTTGCAAACTGAACAAGTGATGATTACCAGCCAAAATCATGGCTTTGCCGTTGATGAAGCCACTTTACCCCGTAATGCTATTACCACGCATCGCTCATTATTTGATGGATCTTTACAAGGTTTTAAATTAACTGATAAACCAGCTTTTTGTTTTCAAGGTCATCCTGAAGCGAGCCCAGGCCCGCATGATTTAATCCCCTTATTTGAAAACTTTATTGAACTGATGCAAAAAAATAAGAGAAAATAATGTCAACTCCTCAATGGCTCACATGGGCCACGCAATTACAAGCTATCGCCCAAAATGGGCTTTATTTTTCCAAAAATGAATTTGATATTGAACGGTTTGAAGAAATCAAGCATATTGCCGCCGACATTATCGCACAACATTCGCATCATGATATTAATAAAACTAAAGATTTATTTACCTTGGAGTATGGTTATGCCACACCTAAAATAGGAGTTCGTGGAGTAGCCTTTCGCGATGAAAAAATTTTATTGGTAAAAGAAACTCAAGATGGCTTATGGAGTTTGCCAGGTGGTTGGGCGGATGCCGGCGAATCATTACGCAGAGGTGTGGAAAAAGAAATTGAGCAAGAATCAGGCTTTACCGCTAAAGCTACTAAATTATTAGCCGTTTATGACAAATTAAAACACCCTTACCCATCCCACTGGCCTCATACCTATATCGCGTTTATTTTATGTGAAATAACTGGTGGTACCGCACGCCCTAGCATTGAAACCACTGACGTGGGCTTTTTTGGCGTTGATGAATTGCCTGGTTTATCTTTGCCTCGCAATATTACTGAACATGTGGTACGAATGTTTGAGCTTTGTAAAAATCCTGCTGGGCCAACAGAGTTTGATTAAGTTTGCGATCGTGTTAATTTCCACATTATTCGTTGGTAAAACGTGATTATTCCCACATTATTCGTTGGTAAAACGTGATTACTGATTTTTTATGTGAGTAAATGGCTTGAGGAAGTGTCATGCCAGCATAGTAATATCTTATAGAATCCTCGATCTTAGCAAGCTGGGCATCTATAAAACCCTCTACTTAATAGATAGTCCTCTACTCTGGATGCCAGCCTTCGCTGGCATGACATATACAAAATGAGCTATAAAATCTCACTTTATAACTCATAACTTGCTAAAATATGAGCTATAAACTAGAGGATATAACTCATGTGGAATTGGCAGCAACCAGATTGGCCACATTTTAGCTATGAAAACTCCGCAATAGCTCATTTAGAAACGCAATTTCTCCACCAAGCAGGTATCTTAGTAGGGGTGACTAAACATGTTTTGCCTAGCGAAAAACTAAATCTTGTCGTGGAGTTGCTAAGCGATGAAGCTTTAAAGACTTCTGAAATAGAAGGTGAGTACTTAGATACAATGAGTTTACGTTCCTCTATTTTAAGACATTTTGGACTGCCAACGGATCAGCGTAAAATTCCAGCGCGCGAAGCAGGCATTACCGCCATGATGCTGAATCTTTATGAAACTTATCAAGCACCTTTAACCCATGAAGCCTTATTTAATTGGCACATGATGTTAAGCAATGAGAGCCGTTATCGAGTTGATCTTGCTCCGATGCAAATTATCTCCGGCCCTCTCTCGCAGCCAAAAATTCATTTTGAAGCACCGGCAAGTGAGCAAGTTACTCAAGAAATGGATGCTTTTATTAACTGGTTTAATAACACTGCGCCAGGTAATAAAAACTCACTTCCCGCCTTAACTCGAGCGGCTATTACCCATTTGTACTTTGTTTCCATCCACCCATTTGAAGACGGCAATGGGCGTATTGCCAGAGCTTTAGCTTTAAAAAGCTTATTTCAAAATTTAGGTGATCCCGCGTTAATTGCTCTTTCTCATACTATTCAAAATCATAAAAATAAATATTATGATAGCTTGGATAAAAATAATAAAAAAAATCAAATTACTGATTGGCTCAAATATTTTTCTGAAACTATTCTTAGTGCGCAACAATATACGTTAAATATGGTGGAATTTTTAATTAACAAAGCAAAATTTTATGACCTGTTTAAAGATAAACTAAATACTCGCCAAGAGAAAGTGATTAATAAAATATTTCACGAAGGTATCGAAAACTTCAAAACTGGATTAAGTGCCGAAAATTATCTTCGAATTACCAACACCTCCCGCGCCACCGCAACCCGCGATTTACAACACTTAGTTGCAATCGGCGCGTTTACTAAATATGGGGCTTTAAAAGGCACACGCTATGAGTTGAAAATGTAACTCCTAAAAATCTTAAAAAATATCACTAATGGTGATAAAAATAATCAATTATAGTGTATAATTATGTAGAAGACGGGTAATTCCTAGATTTGTGCCCATGAGTAAAGCCGCCATATGGATGACTTGTTGATACATGGGAATCGGGCAAATCAGGGGCCGTCTTTTTTATATTGATATATTTCTTCAGATATAATTTTTGTTTTAAATTCTTTATACCATTCTTGATTCGCATCCTCGTACTTTTTGTAAATTCCCCAACTAAATAAATCAACCGCCTGAAGTCCAGCAATTTCTTGTGAAGACTGATGTTCAATAAAAATATTAATATCAAGTGGTAATATAGAATTAATAAATCCTTTTAGATAACTATTAAAAGTTTGAATTTCTTCACCTCGTTTACAACGATCAACTATTATTCTTACAGGATTTGAGATACAGGAAAAATCCATTTTTTCTATAATTTTTCTAGCTAAAATGTTATAAATTTTTTCTGCTTTTGGAATAATTGAAAACTGATTGAAAAGATTTTTTTTATTAAGCAAAATACTATAAATTTTCCAATCTTCATTTTCCTTAATCTGTTTAAAAAAATATTTTTTTACAGGTAGTGTTGTATTTGTCCCCTTTAACTCTGCTAATATATTTTTATTTTTTGGAAGATTGACTTTATTGCGCACAGTTCTTTTTATGGCTTGTTCAATAAGCTGCTTAGACCTATAAGATTGACAAACCAATAGAGTAATTGTAAACCATTGTGAAGTCGAAGGATTATTAAAATTAAACCCTAAATCTCCACTCTCATCAAGAAAAATAAACATTATAGCTCTTTGAAACTTTACTCTGGATTTTCTAAACTCAAAATACCCGTATTATAATCGTAAGCAAATAACTCTGCATAACGACCCCAGTCAATCACGGTGGTTAACACTCGCTCAGCTTCTTTTTCCGTGAAGAAATCTTCCAGTTTACTTAAAAAACGTTCTTCTGAAACTTTATGGTTACGTTTTTCATCTAATATATTACAGATGTGTTGAGCCAGAGGAATATAACGGCGTAAATGTTCAGCAAAGATTTTTTTACGAGCTTGAATATCGGCATCGGCAAATTGCTTGCCTTCAGGCGTTAATTCAATATCACCACCAGATACATGCGCAAAACGTAAAATTTCTAAAGCTTCAATTAAAGGGAATAAATCATCCACATCTAATTGCGATTCTTCCGCTAACTCAGGTAAATCAATTTTACCTTTTTCAGTGCCTAAACTTTCTAATAACCCTGTCAACTCAGACACATTGGCATCCGGTAAGCGATAACTAATTCCAATGGTTTTAAAACGACCTAAACGGGTTTGACTTTCATCTTTGCGATCCGGCTGCGTGGTCATTAAACGATAAATTTCATCAACTAATTTGCGAAACTTAACTGATTCTGGATCCCGTGGATGCGGCATATCAATTTTTAATTCAGCGCGCACATAACCAGGGTTAGAACCAAATATTAACACCCGATCGGCTAAAGCTACTGCTTCTTCAATACTGTGCGTGACGACTACCATGCCATTTAGATGAGTCTTTTTAGCTTCCCATAACTCTAATAAATCACCGCGCAAATTTTCTGCCGTTAAGACATCTAAGGCTGAGAAAGGTTCATCCATCACTAACACATCTGGTTCCACCACTAAAGCTCGGGCAAACCCGACTCGCTGTTTCATACCACCCGATAATTCTTTCGGATAAGCGGATTCAAACCCATCTAAGCCAATCATATCAATGGCTTTTAAGGCCCGTGCTCGCCTGTCATCGCGGGCAACGCCTAACGCTTCTAAACCTAACTCTACATTTTGTAAAACCGTGAGCCAAGGCAACAAGGCAAAACTTTGAAACACCATGGAAATGCCACGAACAGGACCTTTAACAACTTGGTTACGATAACGCGCTTCGCCTGCAGTGGCTGGAATTAAACCGGCGATAATCCGCATCAAAGTTGATTTACCTGAACCCGATTTTCCTAGCAGCGCGACAATTTCACCTTCTTGTAAGCTAAAATCGACATTTTCCAGCACAACTAATTCCTGCCCTTCGCTGCTACTGAAAGATTTTTTAATTTTTTCTAATTTAACAATCACTTCTGACATTAAAGTCTCCAATTTGTATTCTATAAATCGAAGTCACCTTCTGATCTCCCCCTTTGAAAAAGGGGGATTAAGGGGGATTTTTTCCGTTAAGGCACCTTCCTTCAAATAAGAGCACCTGTGCACACGGCTAGTAAATCCCCCCTGCCCCCCTTTTTCAAAGGGGGGATCTCTTCGCTAAATACCAAACCTATCTTGTGCTAATCGATATAATGGATGCCATAAAATTCGATTAATCAATACCACAAATAAACACATCATCACAATACTTAAAGCGATACGATGGAAATCACCACTGTTGGTATATTGGGTCATATAAGCGCCTAAACCATATACAGCAATTTTAGTTTGCCCCCATTGAATCACTTCCGCCAAAATACTTAAATTCCAAGCGCCTCCTGCTGCAGTTAACGCGCCGGTCACATAGTATGGGAAAATGCCAGGTAAAACAAAACGCTTCCACCAAAGCCAACCTTTTACCCCCATATTTTGCGTGGCATAGTAATAATCTTGCGGTAAGGTCGTGGTGCCCGCAATTACATTAAAAGCGATGTACCATTGGCAACTTAAAATCATCAATGCTGTCACCCAAATTTCAGCGTTTAAATGCAAGTAAGTAATGACAATTACCGCAATGGGGAAAACTAAGTTCATGGGAAAACCTGCAAGAAACTGAATAGTAGGTTGTACTAAACGTGCATATTGCGGGCGTTGACCTACCCACACGCCCAATGGAATCCACACTAAAGAACTAATAATCACAGTCGACATCACGCGCAGTAAAGTGGCACAGCCTAATTTAAATGTGATCCATACTTCACTGACGGGCAAATTAGAAAAAATAAATTTCCCCGCCAAGCTCAAAGAAATTAATACGATAATGCCAATTAACACATACCAACCGATTACTAAACTTTTATTTACGGTAGGATGCTCATGAAAAGTAATCATTTTCTTTTGTGGATTAATCCATGGAGGATTAATAAATAAATTACCTAACCAGGCACCAAAAGGTGTTAGATATTGTTTCAAGTGTGCGCGTTGTAAAAATTCGGCAAACCAAGAATGGGGGATATCTTCATTCGGATTTTGTTCAAAACGAAATTTTTGTGACCACGCTACTATTGGGCGAAATAATAATTGATCATAAATCATGATCACAATAAACATAGTGAGAATCGCGTAAAAAATCGCCGGTAAATTTGCTTCTGTCACCGCCAAACTAATATAAGATCCAATCCCCGGTAAAGTAATATTTTGATTAGCCACAGAAATCGCTTCATTTGCAACTAAATAGACCCAACTAGCTGACATTGATAACATGGCATTCCAGGTTAAGCTAGGCATAGCGAGTGGCACTTCGATGCGCCAAAATTTTTGCCAACCTGTTAAATGAAACATCGCTGCCGCTTCTTGCAAATCACCCGGTATATTTTTCAAGGTTTGATAAAACCCTAAAGTCATATTCCATACTTGTGCAGTAAAGACTACGAAAATACATGCACATTGTGGTCCCATTAAGCTATTAGGAAATAAAGCAATAAATGCTACATAAGTAAATGAGAGATAACCTAGTACTGGAACCGATTGCAAAATATCGACCATCGGAATAATAATCCGTTCCGCATGTTTATTTTTTGCCGCTAAGCCGCCCACAATAAACGTAAATAATAAGGAAAAACACATGGCCATCAACATTCGCAATACACTTTGCAGGGCATAACTGGGTAACATATGCGGATCTAAACTGATGGGAATTGCTTGCCCCAATTGAAAGGGTAAAGACATTTGCTTGGCACCCCAAGCAAAGAAGCCAAAAGCGGCAAAAATCACTAATAAAGCAAAACCATCCCAGATATTAAAAGGGAAAAAACGGATAGGTTTGCTGTAATAATGAGTATTTGCCATGATCGGCAGCAGTATACCCGACGCTGGCATGACAACTCAATACCTAACGTTTCTTTAGCAACATAAAAAAGCCGGTAAAAGCAAAAATAATAGCCGGAATGGCAGCTGATAAAATGGGCGGCAATTGATACACTAAACTAAAAGGTCCAAAGAAGCGATTAAATACAAATAAACTCAAGCCTATCATAAGCCCACATAATAAGCGAAATCCTGCCGTAGCAGAACGCAAAGGCCCAAATACAAAGGGGATAGCAAGAAGAATCATCATTAAAGTGGTAAAAGGTTGGAATATCCGCTGCCAAATCGTTAATAAAAATTGATTAGGATTTAAGCCATTAATCTTGCGATAATGGACTTGCTCATTCAATTGATTAATGGTCATTTGAAATGGCGCAATCATCCCAAGACTAGGTGGCTCGATATTCATTTCCCAAATTGCCGAAGGTGTGGCCTGTGCAGTTACTTGTTGGGGTAAAATGTTACTTTCCACAATATTTTTCACTTTCCATTGACTACCACTGATATAATCTGCTGAATCAGCGTGAGTTTGCATAATCAATTCATGCTGAGCATTAAATTGATAGACAGTAATATCTTGCAAGGAAGTGCCATTAATACTATTGCCAATATGAATAAAAGCATTGTTACGATGTAACCAAACACTACTTTCAGAAATAAAAATTTGTCCATTATTCGTCTCATAGGCTTTATTTGCTTGCGCGTAAGCTGATAATTGTGGAGCAATTAATTCTCCCACTGCGGTTGCGATACCAATAATAATGATAGCAGCAAACACTACTGATAAACCAATTCGCATAGTGGACATGCCAGAAGCACGAATCACGGTCAATTCACTATAAGAAGCTAAAGAACCTAAACCCAATAAGGCACTTAATAAAGCCACGTTGGGAAATAAACTATATAAACTTAATGGCAAATTTAAAATCACATATACCAAGGCTTGTGCAAAACCATAGGTGCCAGCATATAAATCACTGCGTTGGCCAAATAAATTAATCACTAATAATAAAGTAGTAAAAACTAATAACATAACTAAAGTTGTGTTCAATATGGCGCTAATAATATAACGATCAATTATTTTCATGCTGGAGACCGCCAAAGATAAGAAAATTTTTCCCTCACACCCCAACCCGGCTTACCGAGATACAGATAGGCCGCTAACAATAATAAAGCGACGTGTACCCACCAAATGCCAATATCAATATTCACTTTACCTTTATCAACCCAATCACGGGCTAAAAATAAAGAATTAGCATACACTAAATAAATTAATAATGAGGGAACTAAAGAAGCATAACGCCCTTGCCGAGGGCGCGTGCGGCTTAAAGGTACCGCTAATAAAGCTAAAATAAAAGTTTGCAAAGCCACGGAGAGACGCCACTGTAATTCTGCGGCATAATGTTTATCATGATAATTTTTTAATAAATACTCACTTGACATGGCGGGCACTTGAGTCGTTTCAGGATTAACTTTCACCTCTGGCAAACGCACGCCATAAGCGCCATAACTGGAAATCAAAAAGTTAGTTTGTCCTGCTGCCCCAATGTAACGCGTGCCATTTTTAATGACTAAATAATCCCCACCGCGTTCTGGTTCACTGATTTTGCTACCGGTTTCACCCACGACAACATCCCAAGAAGGTAAATTACTCGGCGGCGCTGGGTGATCAGAATCCAGATTAGGAGGCTGGCCTGGTTGAACCACAAAAACGTTATATAATGTTTTTCGATCTTGTGAAACACCTTCCACATAAAGGATTTGACCTGCAGATAAATCTTGAAAATGGCCTGGTCTGATAGTGCCAAACAAATCATTTTCTATACTTTGTTGTAATAAAGTATATTGATATTTCATTAACTGGGGCGACCAAAACAATTCTATATAAGCTACCAGAGCGGTGACAATGAATGCAAGGATCATGGTATAAAGAAGCAATCGGAAGCGCGTCATCCCACAGGCATACAAAACCGTCATTTCACTTTCCGCATAAACCCGCCCATAGGCTAATAAAATGGCGACGAAGAAAGACATAGGCAATAACAAGCCCGTTAAAATCGGGATCATGGTAGCGGCTAAATTTAAAAATATGCTAGTAGTTAGTTGGCCATTAGCCATTTTGCTCAAATAAATGGCTAATTGAGTGCTGACAAATACCATCAGCAAGACAATTAGCACAGCTAACATCACAGCAATAATTTCTTTGCTTAAATAACGAAAAATAATCACGCAATTTTCCTGCAGAATTCCTAAACCTGTTTATGATACCATAAGCACATGAAGAATCTTACACAAGTTGATTTCTATGTTACCCAATATGCTGCCTTAACTGAGCTAAACTTACTTATTGCTAAAATTTCGGCGAAAGCATTTAACCAACAAGAACGGGTATTTATTCTTTGCCAAAATCGCTCTCATGCAGAAGAATTAGATAACGCATTATGGGCTTATCAAGATATCAGTTTTTTACCACATAGCTTAATTGATGCGACGCCGACAAATTTAAGCGTAAATCCAATACTGCTTAGCTATGAAGAGAAATCGCCACAAGAAAATGGCATATTAATTAACCTCTCATTAACTATACCCAGTTGGTACCAACAATTTAAACGCATTATTGAAACAGTATATGAGAATAATAAAACCCTTGCGCGTCAGCATTATACATTTTACAAAGATGCTGGATTTTCAGTAAAATCTCATACTATTTAATTTGGATACCTCTCATGGAAAAAATTTTTAACCCCGCGGCTATTGAACAAACCCTTTATCAAGAATGGGAAAGCCAACACTATTTTACTCCCACAACTTTTAACTCAACGACGTCATCCTACTGTATTGTGATACCGCCCCCGAATGTCACCGGTAGTTTACATATGGGCCATGGCTTTCAGCAAACTTTAATGGATGTGTTGGTACGCTATCATCGCATGAGCGGTGATAATACTTTATGGGTAGTAGGGACTGACCATGCCAGTATCGCGGCGCAAATGATTGTAGAGCGTCAATTGAATGCTGAAGGCACAACCCGCGAAGAACTTGGCCGGGAAAACTTTTTACAACGAGCCCAAGCTTGGAAAGCCGAATCCGGCGGTACTATCACTCAACAAATGCGTCGTTTAGGCATTTCGGTGGATTGGACGCGTGAGCGTTTCACTATGGACCCCGAGTTTAGTCATGCGGTGCTAACCGCGTTTGAAAAACTCTATGATGATGGTTTAATTTACCGTGGTACGCGTTTAGTCAATTGGGATCCTATCATGCGCACGGCTATTTCTGATTTAGAAGTCGTTAATGAAGAAAGCGCGGGGCATATTTATCACCTGCGTTACCCTTTAGCCCACAAACCCGACAGCTTCATTGTGGTGGCAACGACGCGACCAGAAACCCTCTTTGGCGATGTCGCCGTAGCGGTACATCCAGCTGATGAACGTTATCAAGATTTAATTGGCCAGTATGTGCAGTTACCCTTAACCGATCGAAAAATCATTATTATTGCTGATGACTATGTCGACCCTGAATTTGGCACGGGATGTGTAAAAATCACCCCCGCGCATGATTTCAATGATCATGCTGTGGGCTTACGCCATACCTTACCTATTCTTAATATTTTTACTGATCAAGCCATACTGAATGAAAATGTCCCAACCACTTATCAAGGCCTTGAACGATTTGAAGCCCGTAAGAAAGTCATTGCTGATTTAACCAACGCCAATTTGATTGAGAAAATCCTGCCACACACCTTACAAATTCCTCGTAATGAACGCGGCGGCGCAATTTTGGAACCCTATTTAACCGAACAATGGTATGTGAAAACCGATGCCATGGCTAAAGCGGCGTTAAAAGCAGTACAAGATAAAGAAACCAATTTTATTCCTGAAAACTGGACTAAAACCTATTATCAATGGTTAGAAAATATTCAAGATTGGTGCATTAGTCGGCAATTATGGTGGGGGCATCGAATTCCTGCTTATTATGATCAAAATAATAAAATTTATGTTGGCAGCAGTGAAGCTTTAGTGCGCGAAAAATATAAGCTCAGCAATGAGATTATCTTACATCAAGATGAAGACGTATTAGATACTTGGTTTTCAGCCGCATTATGGCCCTTTGCCACCTTAGGTTGGCCGCACAAAACCCCTGAGTTAGAAGCTTTTTATCCCACTGCGGTGTTAGTCACGGGTTTTGACATTATTTTCTTTTGGGTTGCCCGCATGATGATGTTCGGGCTCTATTTTATGGGCCAAGTACCATTTAAAGAAGTCTATATTACCGGCTTGATTCGCGATGAAAAGGGCCAGAAAATGTCAAAGACTAAAGGCAATGTGTTAGACCCCATTGATTTAGTGGACGGGATTGAAATTGATAAATTAGTCGCCAAACGCACTTATGGCTTAATGCAGCCCAGTATGCGAGAATCGATTGAACTTGCCACGCGTAAGCAATTTCCCGCTGGGATTAGCGCTTCGGGCACCGATGCTTTACGGTTTACTTATTGTGCCTTAGCAACCCAAGGCCGAGATATTCGCTTTGATTTAGGGCGTTTGGAAGGCTATCGCAATTTTTGTAATAAATTATGGAATGCTTCCCGTTTTGTGTTGATGAATACTGAAGGTTTAGCTATCGCTAGCAATAACGATGTACATTTAACCTTGGCCGATCGCTGGATTGTCAGCAAATTAGAACAAACTATTCAGCAAGTGCGCACCCATTTTGACCAATACCGTTTTGATTTGGCGAGCCAAAGTTTATATGAATTTGTTTGGTACGATTATTGTGATTGGTATCTTGAGTTTAGTAAAATTCAATTAAATGATGAAAACATCTCCCTGGAACAAAAAGCCAGTATTCGTAAAATACTCTTAGAAGTGTTAGAAAATAGCCTACGTTTATTGCATCCTATTATGCCCTTTATTACTGAAACCATCTGGCAACAAGTACAGCCTTTGCTGGGTTTGCAACCAGCTAGCATTATGTTGCAAGCCTATCCGGAAACCAATACAGCGTTTGTAGAAGATACAGCCTTAAGCAAAATCAGCTTATTACAAAATGTCGTATTAGCCGTACGCAATATTCGTGGCGAAATGAATATCGCGCCTAGCAAGTTACTGCCTTTATTCATTAAGTGCGCAAATTCTGTTAGTCGTCAACAATTGACAGAGCAGCTGCAGTTATTGATACCCCTTGCCAAATTAGCTTCGGTGACGTGGCTTAATCCAAATGATGCGGTGCCACCTGCTGCCGCTGGCTTAGCCAATGAAGTAGAATTATTTATCCCTTTAGCCGGGTTAATTGACACTGATGCTGAAATTGCTCGTTTAGAAAAAGAAATTGCTAAATTTACCAGCGAACTCGAGCGTTCACGTACTAAATTAAGTAATACTGCTTATGTCGCCAAAGCGCCGCAAGAAGTGGTTAAAAAAGAACAGGCTAAGTTAGTTGAAAATGAGCAAACGTTGGAAAAGTTGAAGGTGCAGTTGGAAAAGATGGCGATGACTATGAAAACTATTTAACAAAGGATCCCCCCTTTGAAAAAAGGGGGGGGGCAGGGGGGATTTATTAGCCGATTGCACAGGTGTTTCTATTTTAAGGAACGTGCCTTAACGGAAAAAATCCCCCTTAATCCCCCTTTTTCAAAGGGGGAAATCAGAGATGCCAGCAATAAACTCCTTTATCGCCTTGGCCGTTAACTCCGGGTACTCCAACGGAAACAAATGCCCTCCTGGGAGCTTAATCACCTGGGCATGAGCACGACGTTTAAAGGCAGCTAAATCAAATCTATTGTATAAGTCAGTATCTTCGCCATACATCAAGGCTACAGGCAAGTTTATGCTCGGCTTTAATTTTGGAAATCGATACGGCAGGGTATTAAAAAACTGCCATTCAATATAAGGGTCAATTTTTAAACGAATTCCTTCTGCACTCTCAACAGTACCTGCATGCACATAAGCCTCTAAAGCTTCGGCATCAAAATGTTTAAATAAAGCCTTAGACTTAAAATATTCAATGGCTTGTGCCACATTTTGCCATTGGAACCGACGATTTTTGACCGCTCCACCTGGCGTAACTTTTTCTAGCATATTAAATTTCTTTAATAAACCCATACCCATTGATTTAACAACATTAAACATAGGTGGTTCACATAAGGTAATGGATTTAAATAATTCGGGGCGTTGAGCGGCGGCTAAATATGTCAAGATCGCACCCAAGGAATGGCCTACGGCATGAATAGGCTCAGCATAATGCTGATTAATATAGTCAATTAATTCGGCCACTTGGCTCGGCCAATTATCCACAACAGGATAATTGGCATCGAGTCCAATCGCATCAATAAACCCAATTTGATAGTCCGACTCTAGATAAGTAAACAACTTCTTATAGCTTAATGATGGAAACCCATTAGCATGTGAAAAATGGATGATTTCTCGGCTCATAGCGCAACTATTTAGTGGCTGCTTGGCTTGGATCCGTAGTGCGAGTCCAATATTCGGTCCGGCCAAGTAGACGAATACCTAATACATAACCATGGAGCTTAAGCTTTTGACCATTATCAAGCAATTGTAAATAGCCACTGTAAATTCGCCCGGACTTGGGGTCAAGTACCGTTCCCTCGGCCCATTCTTTAGGCGTACCCGCATTTGTCGTCCCCGCACTTGCCACCATATTATTAATAATTTGTAAGCCCAAAATAGGTTTATTTTTGTTTGCGTCTTTACATGCTTCGCAAACATCCGTGGCACGTTGCAAACGACCATCAACAGTAATGGGCATAATTTTCACTATTTTTCCCGTATAAACCCCTTGTGCATTACGGGTAATTTCTACTACACTCAGAACCTTACCACTGGCATGGTCAAAGGTATTCCAAAACCCAGTCGGGTCGTTTTCCGCTGCGGCAAAACTGGAAAAACTTAAAAATATGCCAACTAAAAGAGTCATCAAAAACCTAAAATGCTGTCTTGTCATAATATTGCTCCCCTTGGTTTAATTGCGAAGCAAGTATACTCTTTTCGGCAAAATTTTAAAAATTTTTGTGTAAAAGGCATTTTGGCCGGTTTTAGGAAAAAAATTTGCCAATTTATTTGCCCTTGGCGTAGTCAAACCAGGCTGAGTCTAATTTTATAAAAAATATCAAAAATCTCTGTTTTTATAGATTATAATTAACTTTTTTATTACCTAATTAGGCTTCAAAAGGCAAATTTTTTTGTGTTCTAAAGAACAGATTATTAGATTTCAAAAGCAACTTTTTAAACCCAATATTAAAAAATTTTCGAGTCTAAAAAGTCACTAAATAAAAAAAATTTGAAAAAAGTGCAAGTAATATTTGGTTTTTTGGTAATTTTGTGCTATGTTTCACTTGCATGCTTTTTAATCTAATCGAGGAGATATAAAATGCTTAAGAAAAAAGCGGCTAGTAGCACAGCCAAGTTGGAACTTAATGTTAAACGTTTGGAAGCGGCTTTGAAAAAAGCTAAAGAAGCAGTGAAGAAGAAAATTGCTGCAGATAAGAAAAAAGCAGTAGCTGCCAAAAAAGCAGCGGCTAAGAAAAAAACCGTAGCTAAGAAAAAACCTGCTAAAAAATCAGTGAAAAAATCTGTAAAAAAAGCAGTGAAAAAGCCAGCAGCTAAAAAAGTAGCTAAAAAATCAGCTAAGAGAAAACCTGCTGCTAAAAAGAAAGTAGCCGTTAAGGCTCCAGTTGCGGCTTAATCCCCCAACTGTGTAGAAATAAAAAAGCCGCTGAAAAGCGGCTTTTTTATATTATTAGCTTTTACAATACCTCAAAAACCCGCTTTTTAACTGCTTCCACACTGCCAGTACCATTGATTTTATGGTAATTAATGGCATGATTTTTGGCTAAAGTTTGATAATATTCAATTAAAGGCTTAGTTTGTTGATGGTATACTTCTAAACGAGCCCGCACAGTTTGCTCTTTATCATCCGAACGTTGGACTAAAGTATCGCCGGTGAGGTCATCTTTGCCAGGAACTGTATAAGTTCGGCCTGAAGCCAGATGCACCCAGCGACCACTTAAACGCTTAATAATTTCTTCATCTTGCACGGCAATTTCAAGCACATGATCAATGGCAATATGTTGTTCTTGAATGGCTTCAGCTTGCGGAATCGTACGCGGAAACCCGTCAAATAAAAATCCATTAGCACAATCAGGTGCAGCAATACGCTCTTTCACTAAATTTACAATTAAATCATCTGATACCAAACCACCGGCATCCATAATTGATTTAGCTTCTAACCCTAAAGCTGTTTTAGCTTGTACAGCCGCACGCAACATGTCGCCAGTTGAAATTTGCGGTATATTGAACGCTTCACAAATTAACTGCGCTTGTGTACCCTTCCCTGCTCCCGGCGGGCCTAATAAAATTATTCTCATTTAAAATCTCGATATATAATATCCTAGAATGTTATCATGTTATATTGCCTATCGCTAGAGGTGTTTTACGCTTATGAATCTACTTATTTTTGATATTGAAACAATTCCTGATGTTGACTCAGGAAAAAAACTTTATGATTTAGAGGGGTTGTCAGATGCTGACGTGGCTAATGCCATGTTTTTATTAAGGCGAGAAAAAGTAGGAAATGACTTTTTACCCCATCATTTACAAAAAATAGTCGCTATTTCCGTAGTGATAAAAACCCCACAAAAGCTAGCGGTTAAATCCTTAGGTGATCTAGACAGTACTGAAGCAGAAATCATTGAACTTTTCTATAAAGGTATTGAACATTACAAACCCATTTTAATTTCCTGGAACGGCGGGGGATTTGATTTACCGGTCTTACATTATCGCGCCTTATTGCACAAAATTTCAGCACCTCACTATTGGGAAAATGGTCAAGAAGATCCCAGTTTTAAGTTTAATAATTACTTGAGCCGCTATCATGAACGCCACACTGATTTAATGGATGTACTAGCTTCTTATGGGCGTGGCGTGCCATTGGATGAATTGGCAACTATGTTAGGTTTTCCAGGTAAAATGGGCATGAGCGGCGATAAAGTCTGGGAAGCTTATCAAGCGGGTGGGTTAGCTAAAATTCGCAACTATTGTGAAACCGATGTGTTAAATACCTATTTAGTTTATCTGCGCTACCAATTATTTCGCGGACGCTTAAGTCCAGAGCAATTGGCGAGAGAAGAACAGTTGGTCCGTGAGACCTTAGCGCAAGAAGATAAACCGCATTTTGGGGAGTTTTTGGGAACGATCCCCCCTTTGAAAAAGGGGGGCAGGGGGGATTTATCAGATGGATGCACAGGTGCTTTTATTTGAAAGAAAGTGCCTTAGCTGAAAAAATCCCCCTTAATCCCCCTTTTTCAAAGGGGGAGATCAGATTATTTCCCCGCTTTTTCCAACGAATACTTCACTTCTGGCGGAGTATATTTTTCATCATGCTTAGCTAATATTTGATCTGCTACAAATACACCCTCAGCATTTAACTTGCCAGTCGCGACAATGCCCTGCCCTTCGCGAAATAAATCTGGCAAAATCCCAGTGTACTTGACTGTCACAGCATGCACTTGATCGCTTAATTGAAAATAAATAGTTAAATCGGTTTGATCGCGTTTTACACTGCCTTTTTCTACTAAACCACCAATCCGAAATTGTTGATCTTTAGGCACTTCTCCTGCAAACACTTGGCTTGGGGTATAAAATAAATTAATATTTTGCCGTAAGGCATATAAGACCAAGCCTATTGCCATAGCAACTGCTATCACCAAAAAACTAATGGCGATTAAACGTTTTCTTCTAGCGGGTTTCATATTTTTTACGTAATTTAGTAATAAGTTGACGCTTCACATATAAAGCTCGCCATAGATTGCCGATTAATACCAGCGCCACGATTCCAAACGCTGGCCACACATAAGCCGCGTAACCGCCCATATGAAAAAATTCTGTCATATTATGAAATTGCATGTTTAACCCACTTAGCGCGCGATTCTTGCCATAATAATTGGTTGCGTGCCCGTAATACTACTACTATTAAACTATACAGCATAAAGGCTGCAATCATCGCTAACAAGGGGTGTAACATACTGGGCGCAATACTGGAATTGGTTAATTTAATCGTGGTACCTTGGTGCAAAGTGTTCCACCAATAGACAGAATAATGAATGATGGGGATATTCACAATGCCCACTAACAATAAAATATTAGCCGCTCGAGCACCTTGCGCGGAATTTTGAAAAGCATTATAAAGCGCAAGGTAACCTAAATACAGAAACAATAAAATCAATTCCGAAGTCAAGCGCGCATCCCAAATCCAAAAGGTTCCCCACATGGGCTTACCCCATAAAGAACCGGTTATTAAGGCCAACGCAGTCATCCAAGCCCCAATGGGCGCGGCACTTCGTACCATAATATCAGCTAATTTAATCCGCCAAATTAAACTGATTAAGGCACAAACCGCCATCGCCATATAAGTCAGCATGGATAAAAAGGCACTGGGAACATGCACGTAAATAATCCGAAAACCATCGCCTTGTTGATAATCCGGTGGAGCAAATAACAAGCCCCCTATTAAGCCATAAGCAAATAGTAAGCTCGTGAAAATACTTAAATAAGGCAAACATTTACCCGAAAAGTCATAAAACCATTGTGGCGAAATAAACTTATGCCAATTCATACTTCAACTCCAATTCTAAGGGCAATCGCAATCACCCAGGGGGCAAAAGCCATCGCGAGTAGCATGAGCGCCGCTAATAAAGCTAATTGGCCATTAATAGGAAAACCTTGCTCAGCAGCTAAAACTACATTGGTGGCAAACAATAACAAAGGAATTAATAAAGGTAATAATAATAAGGGCAATAATAAACTCACTTGGCCGCGTAAACTAACAATTAAAGCGGCAATAATACCGCCTAATAAGCTTAAGGTTGGGGTACCTAATAATAAACTGATTATGAGAATCCCAATACTATGATTTGATAATTGAAACAATAAACCCACTAAAGGAGCCACCAAAATCAAGGGCAATTGATGCGTCAACCAATGCGCAAGTAATTTTGCCGCGACTAAATAAGTTAAGGGTTCGGGCTGCAATAATAATTGGTCCAAACTACCATCGATAAAATCAGCTTGAAACAATTGCGGCAACGACAATAAGCTCGCTAACACCGCAGCTATCCAAATAACACCGGGCGCAATTGCAATTAAGACTGCCTTTTCCGTACTAATGGCTAAGGGAAATAAACTTACTACTATAATAAAAAATAATAAGGGATTGAGCCAATCGCTGCGCTGGCGCAAAGTTAATTTCAAATTATAAATTAAAATACGGTAGAACATGCGCTTAATTCTATAGTTTGTAGTTTACTATTTTCTAACGCTAACTCTTGATGCGTGCTAAAAACAATAATACCGCCCTCTGCTAAATGCTCTTGCATTTGCTGTTGCCAAAGAGTTTTTATTTTGTTATCAAGCGCAGTCAACGGTTCATCTAATAGCCATATCGGGCGATTTTGTAATAACACCCGTGCCAATCCCACTCGCCGCTTTTGACCTGCTGATAATTGCTGACACAGCACATCAAGCATTTTTTCTAAACCCAACAGCGTTAAAATTGCCCTCACTTTATCACGCGAAGCCTCTGACATAAACTCACAATTTTCTTTGACCGTTAAATTAGCTTTGATACCCGCATCATGGCCTAAATAGCTCATATGAGCATAATAATCCAGGCGTTGAGATAATATTGACTGCTGGTTAAATAATATCTGCCCTTCTGTAGGCGTCAATAAACCAGCGATTAAACGCAATAAACTGCTTTTACCGGAACCATTTTCGCCTTTAATTTGCAAACTTTCGCCCGCACGCAAAGCAAATGTCAACTTATCAACGATGGGTTGTTCTTCACGGGAAAAACACACATTGTCAGCAGCAAGCGTTAAAAAGGGAAACTTAGACATAAGTGCAAAAGATTATCACATTTTTTAGTTTTGTTGAATAAATAAAATTTCTACCTCGGAGATCCCCTCTCCCGCTTGCGGGGGAGGGTTAGGGTGGGGGTTTTCAAACGTAAGCCCCCTCACCCCAACCCTCTCCCCCACTTCGTGGTGGAGAGGGGGTATTACTAAAGAAAGTCACATTTTTTTCTAAAAATCTGTAAAATATCGTCAATTTGATTTTCCGGAGAATAAGATGGGATGGTTAGCAACTTACGGGTTATTTTTAGCAAAAACTATTACTTTTGTTATTGCCATTTTAGTAGTGGTAATGGGTATCATGACTTTAGTTAGCAAGGCGCGTAATAAATTTTCAAATAAATTGCTCATTAAAAAATTAAACGATAAATATGAAACTTTGCGGAGCGAATTACGCGCCCAAATTTTTTCTAAAAAAGACTATAAACAAGCCCTTAAACAAGAAAAAGCAGCTAAAAAAGCTCAAAAAGACCAACTTAAGCCGCGCTTATTTGTGTTACATTTTGATGGCGATATAAGAGCCTCGGCCGTAAGTGATTTACGGGAAGAAATTACTGCCATTTTAACCATTGCGACCCCTCAAGATGAAGTATTAGTTAGTCTTGAAAGTGGCGGTGGGATGGTACACAGCTATGGTTTAGCGGCTTCGCAATTACAACGTTTGCGAGATCAACACATCCCTTTAACTGTGAGTGTTGATAAAATTGCTGCCAGTGGTGGTTACATGATGGCGTGTGTAGCCAATAAAATTATTGCCGCACCTTTTGCAATTATTGGTTCGATTGGAGTAGTGGCGCAATTACCGAATTTTAATCGTTTATTGAAAAGTAAAAACATCGATTTTGAACAATTAACCGCGGGTGAATATAAACGTACGCTAACCTTGTTTGGGGAAAATACTGACGAAGGCCGGGAAAAAATGCAACAAGAGTTAGAAGAAACTCATACTTTATTTAAAGAATTTATCAAACGCCACCGCCCACAGGTTGACTTAACTAAAACCGCTACTGGCGAGCATTGGTTTGCCACTCAAGCTTTAGAATTTTTATTAATTGACGAATTAAAAACTAGCGATGATTATGTAATGGCTCACATTAAAACCCATGATGTATACGCCATTGCGCAACAGAGCAAAAAATCGTTAGGCCAGCGTTTGGGTAAAACTATTCAGGAGACTACATATGCTTACTTTAAAAACTAACCACGGTGATATTAAACTTAAACTAGATGTTGAAAACACCCCTAACACAACCAATAATTTTTTAGACTATGCTAAAAGCGGCTTTTATGACGGGACGATTTTTCATCGTGTTATTAATGGATTTATGATTCAAGGCGGCGGTTTTACCCCTGACATGAAACAGAAAAAAACTAATGCCACCATCGAGAATGAAGCCGATAAAGGCGGTGAAAATAAACGCGGTACCATCGCTATGGCCCGCACGTCTGACCCTCATTCTGCCAGCAGCCAATTTTTTATCAATGTTAAAGATAATGATTTCCTTAACTTTAAATCTAAAAGTGGCAGTGGCTGGGGTTATTGTGTGTTTGGTGAAGTCATCGAAGGCATGGACGTCGTGGATAAAATTAAAGCGGTTAAAACCGGCTCGAAAGCTGGCTACGATGATGTGCCCACGGAAGATGTGGTGATTGAGAGTGTGAGCCTTGATAATTATTAAATTTAAGACTTAATAGCTACTATAATGTATAGCAATTGCTGGAAATAAAGTATTTGATTGCTCATCTTGATCTTATTGAATCTTATACTATAGTTATTTCTATAATTTAATAGGTGTCTAATAATGTGCCCTCCTAATAAACCTATAGAACATATAAACCTTTATAAGGATACAACACGTTTTGCTTTTCCTCCTAATCCTATATATATTGATCCTCCGCTATATAGAACATCATGCGCCCCTCAAGTCATTGATTATACAAGCAAAACGGGCTGCAAACCCTATGTAGCAAAAAATTATACCCCTTATGGCGAGCTGAGAATAAGACCAAACGGAGTTATAGCTCCCCCATTAAACCCTAATGAGGCTGCTGAATCAGAAGCACTGGCTGGGTTTTTATATTCACTTTATCTTGATAGAGATAATGCTATTAAACCCCGGTTAGTAGCCCATTCTCAAAAAGTTTATTTTATTTCTCGTCTTATTAAAGATTCTACTAACTTATCACGAGCTCTTTATATGGCAACGCCTCCTCCATGGCAAAATTTTTGCGCATCCGCAGTGGTTTCTATTTTCTTAAAAGAAAATGATTTAAAGCTAGAAAATTTTATTTGTGATAAAGATAAAGTTTACCGAGTAGATTTTGCTGAGACTTTTTGGCTCACTTATCCAATAGGGTTATACCTTTTTAACCCTTATTTTTTATCAGCAATATGTTATAAAAAAGAGTTTTCTGACTATTTAGTAAAAAATAAAATACCCTTAACATTAAATAAATGCTCTATTCCGGACGATTATATTTGTCCCCCACTTATACAGTTGATTGCTACTAATTTTAAAAATTGTTTGGCTGAAGTTGTTATTACTATTGCTAAAATTTTAAAGACTTCACAAAAAGAACAAGCTGAAATTTTTTTATTATTTAAACTTAAGTCTCAACAGCTTAATAAAGAGTTTCACGAAGGATGGCTTGAGAGGAAGCAAGAAGAATTGTCTTGTCAACGTAAAAAATTGCAAGCTATGATTGAAAATTCGCTAAGAACCACACCTGATTTTATAGTTTCTTTAAGAGAAAATTTAGCAGGTCATGGGGAAGGAAATAAGGCATTAGACTGGCTATTGACAGCGCAACTAGCCCAAACCCCTTAAAACTTATCCTACTGTTTCTTGTTCCAGGGCCAATTAGGTAAAATAATCACGGCTAGTATGGCTAAAATTAAATAAAGATAATAATGTGGAATGACGATTTCAAAGCCTTGTAATACCAAGATCACGCCAATTAAAATGACAAATACAATGGCTAAGAGCTTGACCCGTGCATAACGATTAATAAAGCGATTAATAGGTTCGCTGGCTAACATCATCACTACCACTGCAATAATAATTGCCGCCGCCATGACGAAATATTGATTAGCAATAGCCACGGCAGTAATCACGCTATCAATTGAAAAAACAATATCTAATAATACAATTTGAGTAATGGCAGAAACAAACGTCAGCTTTTTAGGCAACTTATGCGCAGCATGGTGATGCGTATAATAATCTTTCAACTCTTGCAAACCTTTCACTAATAAAAATAAGCCACCCCCTAACATTAATAAATCACGGGCGGAAAATTCCATTGGTCCCAGGGTAAAAAGTGGCTGCGTTAATTGAGCAATTTCATAAATGCCCCCTAGTAACACTAAACGCATAACCATAGCTAAAATTAACCCTAAACGACGGGCAAATTTTTGCTGATGTTGAGGCAAATGATTACTAACTAACACTAAAAAAACGATATTGTCGATACCCAAGACAATTTCTAAAATAGTTAAAATGCCTAGATTGATCCAAGTATCTGGATTAAAAAGAAAATTCATGGAACAAAAAACCTCTGGTTTAAAATTATGTTAAAATAACTTAATGAGCTCATCTCTTACTTTATTAAAACCCGACGATTGGCATCTGCATTTACGCGATGGCGATCGACTCAGCCGTACGGTAAATGACAGCGCCAAACAATTTGCGCGTGCCATCATTATGCCAAATTTACAGCCGCCGGTCACGACTATTCAACAGGCTGAAGCTTATAAAGCTCGAATTATGGCAGCATTGGATACCCGTTTGAGTTTCCAACCGCTCATGACCTTATATTTAACTAATACTAGCTCGCCAGAGTTGATTAAAGCTGCAGCCGAACACCCTGATATTGTGGCCTGTAAATTGTATCCGGCTGGCGCGACCACTCATTCAGCCCAAGGCGTAACTGATTTAACCGCTATTTGCCCCACCTTAGAAGCGATGCAAAAATACCGTTTGCCCTTATTATTGCATGGTGAAGTCACTGATCCGGAAGTTGATATTTTTGATCGTGAAGCCCGTTTTATTGAAACTAAATTAATGGTATTACAAAAGCAGTTTCCGGAGTTACGGATAGTCTTAGAGCATATTACCACTAAAAATGCTGTCGATTATATTTTATCTGCTAATAAACATAGTGCCGCGACCATTACTGCACATCACTTACTCTATGATCGCAATATTATGTTAGTGGGTGGCATTAAACCCCACTACTATTGTTTACCCGTGTTAAAACGTGCAACTCATCGCGAGGCTTTATTACAGGCAGCCACGAGTGGCAATCCTAAATTCTTTCTTGGCACTGATAGTGCGCCACACAGCATTCATACTAAAGAAGCGGCTTGTGGGTGCGCCGGTATCTACAGTGCTTATAGCGCCTTAGAACTTTATGCACAAGCCTTTGAAAGCATGAATGCCTTAGATAAACTAGAAGGTTTTGCCAGTGGTTTTGGCGCCGATTTTTATGGCTTACCGCGTAATAAAACCACAGTGACTTTAGAAAAATCAACTTGGCAAGTCCCAAACTCTTTAAGTTTTGGTGCCGAGCATATTCAGCCATTAGCAGCTGGTGAAACTTTATCTTGGAAGTTACAAAATCATGAGTAGTAAAGGTAAAGCATTGTTAGCCAAACGTTTTCGGGGTTTTTATCCAGTAGTGATTGATATTGAAACCGCAGGTTTCGACCCAAAGAAAAATCCTATTTTAGAAATTGCTGCGATTTTATTAAAAATGGATGATGAGGGTATACTCATGCCAGGCGATATATTGCATCACCATGTTGCACCTTTTCAAGGTTCTAAAATGGAAGCTGCAGCCTTAGAATTTACTGGTATTCAACCTTATAATCCGTTTCGTTTAGCCACGGCTGAATGTGAAGTGTTAGAAAGTTTATTTGGAGAAATACAAGAGCAAGTTAAAAATCATGCCTGTCAACGAGCCGTGATGGTGGCACATAATGCAGTATTTGATCAAAGTTTTTTACAAGCCGCGGTGAAACGTTGTAAAGTTGAAAAAGATCCATTTCACCAATTTACAACCTTTGATACGGCAGCTTTAAGCGGCTTAGTATTTGGCCAAACCGTGTTGGCGCGCGCTGTTAAAGCCGCAGGCATAGAGTATGATAAAGATTCTGCTCATAGCGCGAAATATGATGCACAAATTACCGCAGAATTATTTTGTCATATCGTTAATAAATGGAAAGATATGGGTGGTTGGCATGATGCTGAATAAACTTATTCAGATGACTCCGCTTTTTTACCCACTAATTTTTGTAATTCCCCTGCTTCATACATTTCTTGCATAATATCGCTACCGCCTTGCAACTTACCATTAACATAAAGCTGAGGAAAAGTTGGCCAATTTTTATGCTTAGGCAACACTCGGCGAATATCTTGCTCTGCTAAAATGTTAACTGAAGCAAATTTTGCTCCGCAAGCAGCTAATAACTTGGCCGCTCGCGCAGAAAATCCGCATTGAGGCTCGCTCGGAGTCCCTTTCATATACAATAAAATAGGATTATTGGCAATTTGCTCGTCAATTTTGGCAATCACTGCCGCTTCATCAATATTATCATCTATACTCACTGCTCACTCCTCATGTTTACCCTTATGTCATGCCAGCGAAGGCTGGCATCCAGGAATTAAAAGCTAGATGCCAGCCTTCGCTGGCATGACAACTTGTTGTTATTATAACAGAATACTAAGAATACTTAATTTGCTGTTAATTCATAAAAAGAGTAAAATAAGCCGTCAATAAATAAGGAGCACTATTATGGCTTTTACCTTACCGGAATTACCTTATCCGTTAAATGGTTTAGAACCTCACATTTCCGCAGAAACCTTAGAATACCATTATGGTAAACATCATCAAACCTATGTCAATAACTTGAATAACCTCGTGGTAGATACAGAATTTGCTAATATGAGTTTAGAAGAGATCGTCAAAAAAGCGAATGGTGGAATTTTCAATAATGCCGCCCAAGTGTGGAACCATAGCTTTTATTGGAATTGCTTAAGCCCTGAAGGCGGTGGTGAACCCACAGGCGCGTTAGCTGCAGCCATTACCAAAAAATTTGGTTCTTTCGCACAATTTAAAGATGAATTCAGCAAAACAGCTATCACGACTTTTGGTTCGGGTTGGGCTTGGCTGGTAAAAAATTCCGATGGCAGCTTAGCGATTGTTAGCACTAGCAATGCCGCGACGCCGCTAGCCAGTGCCGCTAAACCCCTCTTAACTTGCGATGTGTGGGAACATGCTTATTACATTGATTACCGTAATGCACGTCCTAAATATGTCGAAGCCTTTTGGAATTTAGTCAATTGGGATTTTGTTAGTAAAGAATTTGCTTAAGTTAAGATGACCTAGGGGCTGTTAGGTACAGCCCTTGTTTTATATATGGAAAAATAAAATATGCGCAATAATAAACTCTCTCTTAGCACTTTAACCATACTGCTTTTTCTGAGTATTTGTTCACAAAATAGTTTTTCAACACAAGCCCCGATCTCTAACCCTACACCCGCGCCCAATCGAGGTATTATTCCAAGGGTTAGCGATCACTATAAAACTTCACCTTCATTTTATAATTTTAATCAGTTACCCATTGAACAAATCACTCCTATGATTGGCAGACGTTTTATTATTGGTACGCAAATTTCTGTGATTCAGTGGATTCTTAAAAAAGGCACTGTATTATCCTTACATCACCATTTAAATGAACAAGTTACTCGGGTTGATAAAGGTGAGTTAGAAGTTTATTCTCAAGGTCAAAAGTATGTGATGGAACCCGGAGACATCATGATATTTCCTCCGAATGTCCCACATGAATTTATAGCCCTAAAAGATACTGTTATTTATGAACAACATACACCGGTAAGGCAGGATTTCTTAGACCCTGATTTTGGAAAAAAATTAATTGCTGCGAATATAGCTAATAAATAAAATTTAATATTTATCTTATTATAAGTATGTTACTTACTCATAATGTGTCCACATACGGAGTATTTTAATTTGTTTCTTGGACTTATCTACTGAGTAAACTAAGGCGCTTTAATTTTGATACTCTCCCAATCTAACTCCGTATCACAGTTGTCAAAAGGTGTATTCATGCCTTCAATAATAGATTCCTTCATGCCTGGAATGGAAGCAAGATATAAAGTTTCCTGCTTCGCTGACGACATAGTGTGCATAATACTCTCCTAAATTTTAATACCATAAGCGTACGTTATTTCGTACATTTTGCCAAGTTTAATTAGGTAAAAATTATCCAAACAGAGATACCGCTCGGCTCTTATGAAATATGCAATATATATTGAGGATTGCTACAGTGGCTCAGATAACGCCGAACTGTATCTCCATCGCGATTACCAAACAATGTTCCACGGTAAGCAAACTCTTTAATATATATTTGTGGTAAACAAACCCACTGTTTGTCTGTTAGTAAAGATCCTGATGAGAAAGCTATAGCAGTGTTAGAAGCTATCTGAAACTCAAACATTATATCATACTGCCCTGGAAAATCATTCGATGGTGCAATCCGTATAAGACTCCGCGTCGGAAATTTATGATGATAGATGCTACTGGGTTCATGTGGATCTTTAACCCCATAATACACATTTAAGTCAAAAATAGCGCCATTATCTTTCGCGAGATATTTTTTAGCTCTCTCTATTTCTTCAGGAGTTACGGCAGTATTTAAAAAGCCTTGTATAATATTTTGGTAATATTTAACGGAATCATGATTATCAAATTGAGCTTTTGCAACCATAATATATTTTGTTTGTTGCTCGGTTCTGACAAACAGAATAGGTGACTCTTCTGTTAATGGTAAATAAAAAATTCTTTTTAAACGTTGTAAATAAGTTTCTGCTTCATTAGGTTGCGTTAATGGCTTTGATTTAAGGTAAATTTTTCCTTGGTAAAAGTTATCTTTCCAACCCATATTTCCACCGACTTTTAAATTAAGTAACATTATCGTTTGTTTATAATCTTGCAAGACATCAGCCTTTGTAGCAGGTGGCTCATTTGCTAAGCGAGGTAAGAAATGTTTCCAAAGACTTAGATCTTTTGTAAGCTCAGCTAACCCTCTATTAACTTGCGCAACAGCTCTTAAATCATTCACATTAGGCAGATAATTTAATACTCTCAGCCGTAATTCAATTGGTAAATCTATTAAACCCATTCCAGGAGTCTGGCTAATGACGGATTGATAAGGTTGACTAACTTCAACGGAAGCAACTGGCCTCTGCGCCAATTCATTTAAATGTTGTAAAGTTAAATTTCCCTGCATCAAAAATCCAGATCGAGTGATTACCGAAATTAAAAAATTGTCTTTTTCAACTTGCTTAATTTCAACAGTAAGCGGATGGTCTGTAAGAGGCATTAAATATAATTTTGGTGAGTCTAGGTTAATCGACGTAGTCGGAATATTGAGTATTTTCCAAGAGGAGAACGAACTATTGGGATTAAAGCTATGTCTGGAAATATAAGTTTTTGCTTTTTCTAAGGTGGTAGGATTAAGCGGTTTATCGATATAAGATAGCATGTCTATTCTATCTTTTACTATCTCGGGATTATTAGAAAAATAGCACACATCAACTGTTACTTGATGGCACTCAGCAAAGTAGAAGAACTCTACCTGTTGTACCTGAATGGCCCCCTTGATATCAGGGCATTGCCTAAATATACGTGAGACCAAATAATCACGCAACATCTCACTTAGAGTAGGTGTTAACGGCGAGGATAAAAGTTTAGTGCCTGTAGGGTTAAGGCCCCATCCAATACCGGCACCTAATTTCATATTTAGAAACAGTGCTAGATCTAGCATAGTAAGTTACTTCTCATTTGTCGTTAGCAGTTTTTAGATAACGGTTAAATAATCATGGGGAAAATAATTGTTGATCGGTAACCAAACATCATTATTTTTTATGAGTTCTGTAGACAAATATTCTAGATTATTATAATTAATATTCTTAAAGTATAGAGTGTAATTTATGGTTTTCAAAAAATATTCAGAAACTTTACTTTAGAAGCAGTTATTAGGAACATATATGTTAAATTTAATAAAAAATTAGTCACTCTTAGCCAATTTATATTACAATTCACCCCCTGAATTTTGTGGAGAGGTGTCCGAGCGGGCGAAACGGAAATAGAAAACACATCGTGTTTTCCCGTTGAGCGCTAAAGGCAGGATGCCGTAAGCCGGCTTTTTTAGCGTAGCCAGGATGGCGAAGCAAAAAAGAAGGAGCACGCCAGAGTTTATCGAAGTCGTTTTGTGGAGAGGTGTCCGAGCGGTTGAAGGAGCACGCCTGGAAAGCGTGTATACGGGTCAAACCGTATCGCGGGTTCGAATCCCGCTCTCTCCGCCACATTATATTTTTCAACTGAATATGTGCTATGAATACTGAGATTTATGCCTTGCAAGACCTTGCCGCACCAGATGGCATATGCTTCGGCTGTGGCTCGAAGAATGCGAACGGTCTGCAGATTAAAAGCTATTGGGATGTCGACAATGTGCATGTCACGATGACACACATACCCGACGCTCGTTACGTTGGGTGGCCATCTCTTGTCTATGGCGGACTCATCAGTTGTCTCATTGACTGCCATTCTAACTGGACTGTAATGGCAAATCACTATCGTGCTGAAGGCCGTAAGGTGGGGACGCTACCACGTATTGATTGCGTAACTGGTTTTCTGGGCGTGAAATATATCAAGCCAACACCGATGGGTGTACCTCTAACACTTAAGGCACATGTCGAGGGTGAAATCGGACGCAAGACGCGCGTGCTGTGTGATGTTTACGCCAACGACATATTGACGGCACAGGGAGACTCGATCTTTGTTCGAGTTGATATTGGACATTTAGCCAAAACAGCACATAGCTGAATCGCTGTACACTAAAAGCGTGATAATTTATATTATCAATCACTGTGCTAGCGGTTTAAAAGAAGCTTTTTTAATTCTTAAAAAAATCAAATAATACCAGCCAAACCTTTATCTGCCACTAAATTCAATAATTTTAAAGATGTACCACGTGGGTGCTTTTCGCCTTGCTCCCATTGTCGAATAGTCGATAAACTGGTATTTAAATATTGAGCAAATACTGATTGGCTTACTTTTTCACGTAAGCGAAGCTTTTTAATTTCTCTGCTGGATAATTCTTTCACTTCCGGCAAACATAAGGCATCAAACTCCCGCAAAGTAGTAGAGTCCATGATTCCAGCTTCATACAAACCTTTAGCCATAGAATGGGCTGTTTCTAGTAAGGTTTTTTTCTTATGTTTCACTTTAATTGCCATTATTCCACCTCTATTAATTCACCTATATTGAGCAAAATTTTTAATTCATTGTTACTTACATTCAAATAAAGCTGTGCTAAATGTTGAAAAATTTTGCGTTCTTTATCGGTAATATTTTCTCGATCATTTTTAGCAAAGCCATAAATAAAAATAGCTCGGTCATTATGTTTCAATGCAATCAGTGTTCTATAACCACCGCTTTTGCCTTGACCTTTGCGAGCAATACGCTTTTTATATAAATTACCACCTAAGTTAGCTTCAAATAAGCCTTGTTCGATTTCGATGATTGCACGCATCAGTGATTCGTCACTTACACTTTCATCTTCTGCCCAATCATGAAAATCAATGTATTTAAAAATACGCATTTTATATTACCCTTTAATTATATCACTAAGTGTTGCGTTGTCAACCCAAAAACCATGAAATGCAAGAAAATTTAATATATCATAATTTAAATTAAAATTTCCATAATTTGATAAATAAAAATATCCTTATCCGAGAGCATTTCAAGCAATAAACGCAGTAAAATCAATATTACTGCGTAACATAGTCAAACGCTGGGTGATTGGATCACTTATTTCCACAGGGCCAATTTGGGGATTTAAAATAAAGGTAGGTTGTTGCATGATTTCCCACGCCAAAACAAAGGAGTGGGGGTTGTGTTCACGGGACAAGAGTTCCGTCTTGCGCCTTACGGACAGCAAGCAACCCCCGTCAAATTATGTTTATACTTATGAAAAGACAATATAACAGACTACCTTTAAGCAACGATACAATTATTCCCAAGGTTCAATTTATAACAATCATTTCTTGTATACATGGCTGAGAATACTCCGCCTTCCCAACGCGCACCAACAAATTAGGTAAGGCCTGATAAGTACATTCATGATGCGTGTGTCCACACAATACTAATAATTCTATAGTAGGATTTTCCTTGGCAATTTTTAATAACACTTCGCCGGTAGCTTGTGAGGCGAAATAAGGCAAGTGACCGTCATCACTGATTTTATTTTCGCACTAGCATAATTATTCGCGATTCGCGAATTACGAATAAAATAAAAGTCCTTAAAAGTAGCCGAGCTTTTAATTATGGCAAATTCGCCATAGTTAAATAAAATCTGATATAAAAACTTATTTCCGCATTAGCAATAAGCGGCTCAACTCTTCTAGCTACTGCTGCAAGCCGCTTAAACAATCAATTAACACTTGCTCACTGGGAGAACCGCGCTCATCATCAAGCGATAAACTCAGTAAATCAATATTACTCCGTAGCATACTCAAACGCTGGCTTATTGCATCACTTATTTCCACAGGACCAATTTGGGGGTTTAAAATAATAGCGAATCCTTTTGTAAGGCTTTCTTCAACCCTATTAAATAGTTATAAGCAGCTTCTTTTCCGGCAATATTTTGTATTTCATTCAATCTTTTTAAATAACTTTTCGCCCTTTCAGAACCATCTGTTTTCTTTTTTACCAAAAAATTATAAATTTTTTCAGCTTCTTTTTTCATAATAGGAAAACCATTAGGATCTGCATTTTCTCTCGTACTCGGATAACTTTGAAATGTGCTACTAACGCTTGCCTCAAGTTGTGGCCTTAACGGCGGATTAATATAAGGTACTGATTCCGAACCTTTACCTCCATATCTTACGGCAGTAACAATCCCGTTCCATGGCCTTGGAGAAAAAATTGACTCTACTCTGTTTTGCAAATGCTGACCAGCTATTTTTTTATATCTAATCAGAATATTTTTATTTTCTTCCCTTGCTTGTTGATGAATGATGACTCTTCTGGTATCAAAACTAAAAACCTTCTCTTCATATATGCCAATTTCAACCTCGGGAATATTATTTGTATAATCGGGATTATCAATCAGAAGTTGTTTCATCTCACTTAATGATCTACCATCTCGAAATGTTGCATTAATTCCTCCCTGCGCAAGGCGAAGTTTGTAAGGATTTATACGGCCCGTCTCAGGCAATAATTCAAATTCTTGAATAGTTAATAGCCTGTCTGCTGGATCGACTAAGGAATGCCGTGCTTCCGAACTAAATTTTGATAAAGCGTCCAATTCTCTTTCAGTGGTGGATTCACCTACATTGCTAGGCATTTCTAGAGCCTCTAAAGTTTCTTGATCTTCTGGATGCAATGGCATGTCATCAGCTATTGTTGCAGCCGGATCGCTGAAAAAGTCTATTAACATTTGGCAACGTTTTTTCAAGCTACTTAATAAGTGAGTCCCATTAACTACCTCAGCTTCATTTTTATTTTTAGCTGTCTGTAAATGCATTTGAGCTTTAACCACTAATAATAGGGTTTGATAGTGATAATCTCTTTTTTTAGTATTGGACCAATCTTCAGAAAGCACACTTCTTGACCTGATATCCGCTAACCTGCCATAATTTAATCCTACTTCTACACTTTCGGCTGTAACTGGAATTGTATTTAATTTTTTTTCAACATCCTCCATAACGTCCCAGTACTCTTTATCTGAAGTTCTAAACATCATAGCACCCAACATTTGCAGTTGCGTAGTAATGATGTCGCGCACATTGACTTTGTGAGAAATCTGAATTTGAAGTAGTTGCTCCAAAAATAACATTTGTTTTCCAGTTTTACGTTGTTTTTGCTGAATGTCAGCAAGTACACCTAATACTGGGATCAAATTTGGATCATACTTATTTTTTGAATTGCGAAAGTTATAACATTCAGTTAATAGCCTTTCTGCTTCAGTAAAATTTTCTGCTCTGTAAGCCACGTGTCCATGAAAAAATTGAATTTTGTCCAGCTCACTTTCTGGAGCATGATACTCTTTTCTTAACTGCTCAGAGCGTTTTATATGTTTATCCGCTGCTGCAAAGTTATTTCGGTGATTATAATATTGAGCTAATGTATAATCAGCGATAGCTATTATTTTTTTAACATTATTATCGCAAGTTGGCGAACATAATTTTGGCTCAAGTTCTTCAACAACACTTTCAACCATTGACTTTCCTTCTTCAATATATTGGCGAGAGCTTAAATTTGAAATTTTAGTTGCTCCATATTCTGATTTAATACTTAAAATTTCTATATTTTTTGACAAATCCATTTTACCTGCTAAATCTAATACGTTTTGATACAAAATTTGAGCACGGTCAAAAGCGCGGGCATAAAATAATTTCGCTGCTAGCGCTGCTAAGAAATCAATGTATTCTAAGGCTTTTTTTTGTAGTTTGTTACAATTTTCTCGCATACTTTGTAGAGTTGAAGGTTGCATTTTACTTACACCCTCTTTATGAGTTCTTAAAAAGATTGAATAGGAGGTTTTGATCATAGTATAACTTTTGAAAAGATTAGATAATTGAGCATTTGCCTCTATTATTTGAGCCTCCTCCTGAGGGGTCAATATCATCGTAGGTGCCACCCGTACTGATACAGCTCTTCGTAGTGAATTTTCAGAGAAAACATATTCATCATCTAAAAGATGATGTATTTTGCTTGGATCCGGTATATTCAATTCTGCTTTTCTATAAGGAGCCGGTGGACTAGAAGAACGGGGCGAGGAGATAGCAGTTAAACGACTTATTAAAGCTGACTTACTAACTAGCGTCAGGATTTGAATATCATAACAACCTTGTACTAAACCAAGTTGTGCTTCTCTCAATGATATTGCACCATACGGATGAGGATGTATAAGTGTTAATAAGGCGCCCTCTGCCCGTTTACATATCTCATCTACAACAATAACACCACAAGATCTATGGTCATCACGACTCTGACGAGATGGATATAGACTGATTGAGTTATTAAATGTCAAATGGGCGAAGGCATCAATTCCAAGACAACGTAAGCGAATCGCTTGTTCTATCTTATTTGAGTGCAATCCATCAAATTGTCCACCACCGTAAGGATCATGTAGAAACATTTGCACCTGATAATAGTGCTTTATTTTATGTATTTGGATTTCGCCTGTTAGCCAATGAACACTTTCTAAATTAAATGGAAATAAAATTTTTACATAACATTCTTCTTTTGAAAGAAACCAAACGGCTAATTCATCAAACACATCCTTTCCATTATTACCTGCTTGCGTGGCTTTATTTAAAAAATAATCTACAGGCGTTGTATTAGCATGAACGACGTTATGTACAGCAGGCGTTATCGCTACATGGTAACGTTGCGTACTTTGTTCTTCAGGTAGGGTTTGCATGCCCTCTATTCCCACTAAACAAAATTGCATTCCTGTTGCTTGCTTCCATCCCCAAGTTTCTTGAGATAGTCGTACTCTCAATAGTTGCAAAATATCGTCATCCGAATAGCAATAATCACAATTAACCACTTAAATTCCTTTCTGTAAAAATTGACTTGATTGTAATTTACTTTCTACTTCTATAGCGAAGCTTTTTAATTTCTTTGCTAGATAATTCTTTCACGTCTGGCAAACACAAGGCATCAAACTCCCGCAAAGTAGTAGAGTCCATTATTCCTGCTTTATATAAGCCTTTAGCCGCAGAATGTACGGTTTCTAGTAATGTTTTTTTCTTTTTTTTAATTTTAGTTGCCATTATTCTACCTCGATTGCAGGCATCAGTGGTTCACCGCTTATATTTTTATCTTCTGCCCAGTTATGAAAATCAATATATTTAAAAAAAATAAGAACCCGCGCACTGGGTTCCAGATCTCAGTTTACTTGCGTAATAAAACTAAGGTACTCACCTCTTCTAGCCATTGCTGCAAGCCGCTTAAACAATCAATTAACACTTGCTCGCTAGGAGATCCACGTTCATCATCAAGCGATAAACTCAGTAAATCAATATTACTGCGTAATATAGTCAAACGCTGGCTTATTGCATCACTTATTTCCACAGGGCCAACTTGGGGATTTAAAATAAAGGTAGGTTGTTGCATGATTTCCTCTACTATTTGTTTGAACATTTTATTTTTCCCATTATCTATTTAAAGGTAGTGGGGGCTGTGTTCACGGCTCGTAGAGATACCGCCCTGCACCTTGCGGACAGCAGGCAACCCCCGTCGAATAACGAAGGTCCCTACGAAGTATGTGAACATGGAAAGGATAGTTGGATATGGGGTAAGTGTCAACTTCTTTGTTCGCTGTTCACGAACAGCGAACGCTTACCTAAATGTCAATCCTCCATCGACAAATAAGGTATTAGCAGTGCTATAAGTATTGCTCATTAAATACAATGCGGTTTGGGCAATTTCAGCCGCTTCTGCCGGACGTTTGATTACTTGACCAGCCGTCACTTCTTTAAAAAACGTTGTGCGTTGTTCAGCGTTCATGCCTAAATTGGCAAACAATTCTGTATCAACAATACCTGGCGTGATGGTATTCACGCGAATCGGTGCTAATTCAACAGCTAAGGCACGCGATAAACCTTCTACTGCACTGTTAATGGCTGCGGCAGCGCTGGCACCAGGTGTTTTTGGTAATTGGCTGTAAGCACCTGAATAAAAAGTGATTGAACCTTTTTTATTTAAATAAGGTAAGGCGGCTTTTGCGGCTTGATAAGGGCCCCAGAATTTACTATCAAACATAGCTTTCGCATCAGTAATGGATAACGTCTCAAAATTACCAAAACTAATTTCACTAGCGGTCAGTTGTAAATGATCAAACGTTCCAATTTTTTGAAATAATGTTTCTAATTGTGCAAGATCACGAATGTCTGCGACAAAGGTTTCTACGGATTCATTAAGGCGTGCTTTTGCATTTGCTAATTTCTCTTGGTTGCGGCTAACAATAGTAACATGAGCCCCAGCCTCTAAAGCCGCTTTGGCAATAGCAAACCCAATTCCAGAACTACCACCAATAATAACGATTTTTTTATTATGAATATGCATGTTTACTCCCATTGAATTAAATAAAATAATTAAGTTATTTTTAAATGGGGATATAAATGAAAAATTTCAAGCACTAAAAGCGAAGCATTTTATTGTTTGATCGAAACTGCGCTGCCATACCCTCCACCTTGGTAATCAGGTTGATAGTAAATATTGTGTAAAATTGTTTGTCGATGGCCTGCTGCGTCATAATCATGAGTCACTGTTCCAAAGATAACACCATGATCTGATTTTTGTTCTGGCAAAATATTGATAAAGCTCATCGCAAAATTATTACCATTGGCAATAATAGAACCTTGGTAAGTTTCAATTCCTTCTGCATTAAAAGCTTTGCTTTGGTAGGTAATATAACCCCGACTAAAATCGCTGCATTTTTCATTTAAGGTTAATATTAAGCGTGCACTAAAAGGTCCGTCGTGTACATCAACTCCTTGCACCTCATATTCACCTGATAGATCAATAAATTTTTTATCGCTCATCATAAACTCCTCTAAACTTTAAAATCTAAAATTGCTTCCGGCATACCAGCATATTCAAAATCATGAAGACTCGCTAATTGGGTTTTGAACCACAGATCAAAAGGATGTGTTGAATCCATCCAACCTGCCAATAAGGCTTCTTTACCAGGTTCTACTTCATGTCTCACAATTACAAATTCATGATCGGCAATTTTATGATAATATACTTTTGCAGTTTTCAAACCATAACGGGTTAATAAATCAATATATTCAGTTCGACGTGGGCCAGTAAATTCAGCCATGAAGGCTTTATAATCAGCTAATTTACCGGGTTTTAAAGGATTCACAAAGACGACGGATGACATAATAGCTCCTATAAATAATTTTTAGTCATTATAATTTTTTTACCATAATATCGATACGGGATATTTTTTAATTTCATATTCTAATAACTAATTTTATTAAGTCTTTCCTTCAAAAGCATCTAAAATATCATCCGGTAAGGGATCAAAAAAAGCAGGTGATATTTTAATTTTATCTTTTCCTAAACCAAAAGGCCTTGGCTCTTTCAGATGAGGCGTAATTTGGTGAATTTCTGCGATAGGGACATTCCGCTCGCACACAGTCACGACTCCACCTGCCTTCACTTCAGAAAGGTATTCAGATAAATGGGCTCTTAATTCACATATATTTATTTTACTCATATTAGCATAATAAAGCCATTATATAATCCTGTCAATCGTCGCTGTATAAATTTGTATCTACCCATAAGTTGAGGTATAATATGCCCTCATTTTGTTCCGTACCAACCAGTCACCTGACAGTAAGAGTTGGCAGCGGCACTACTAATAAAAGAGGTTATTATGAGAGAAGCTATTCACCCTAATTATCATGCTATCACAGTCAATTGCAGCTGTGGTAACACATTTGAAACGTCATCAACTGTTGGCAAAGAAGTATTGCATATTGAAGTATGCTCAAGTTGCCATCCATTTTATAGCGGTAAACAAAAAATTGTTGATACGGCTGGTCGTGTTGATAAATTCAACAAACGCTTTGCAGGTCGTAAACTTGGCGGTAAATCCGCTACTGCGGCTTAAGGCTTACTCTTTCGAAACCGTCATCCCCGCGGTAGAGCCTGCCCCCGCGAAGGCGGGGATCCAGTCTTATGTTACCCCCTGATTTTTTCAATTGCGATGCACAAGAACTTGCTAAAAAATTATTAGGTAAGGTCTTGCGTGTTAAACATGGCCGACATTGGTTGAGCGCACAAATTATTGAAACCGAAGCGTATTATTTAGAGGATAAAGCCAGCCATGCTTCCTTAGGATTTACCGAAAAACGCCAAGCTTTATTTATGCCGGCAGGAACTATTTATATGTATTATGCCCGCGGCGGTGATTCGCTTAATATCAGCGCAGAAGGCGATGGCAATGCAGTACTCATTAAATCGGCTTATCCATTTGGTGATGAAGCGATGCTCTCTATCATGCAGCAACTTAATCCTGCCGCCAATCAAAAAGGTATTCGTCGTCGCGAAAAATTATGTGGGGGCCAAACTTTATTATGCAAATCGTTGGGCTTAAAAGTGCCAGATTGGAATCAAAAACAATTTGATCCAAAAAGATTTTATCTTGCGGATTTCGGCTATACTCCAGAAAACATTATTCAAACTGCGCGACTTGGTATCCCGCTAGGGCGTGATGAACATTTACCTTATCGTTTTATTGATGCTGCTTATGTAAAATATTGTACAAAAAATTATGCAAACACTACACTTAAAAAAGAATACTGAACAACGCCTTTATCAAGGTCATTTATGGATTTTCAGTAATGAAATTGATATTACCAAAAGCCCACTAAAAAATTTTGCCGTGGGTGAAATTGTCACCGTGACAACAGCGATTGGAAAAGCGTTGGGCTTAGCTTATATTAATACAAAAAACGCCATTGCTGCGCGCTTATTATCGCGTGATATTACCACTCAACTCGATGTTGAATTTTTTAGTGAAAAAATTCGTGCGGCTTTAAAGCTACGCGAACAATTATTTCCGCAACCTTTTTATCGTTTAATTTACTCAGAAGCCGATCGCATTCCAGGTTTGATTGTCGATCGCTATGATGATGTGTTAGTGGCACAATTTAATACCGCTGGTATCGAAGCATTACGCGAACCTATTTTGCAAGCACTAACGACAATACTCAATCCAAAAACTATTATTTTAAAAAATGACAATAGCAGTCGCAAAGCCGAAGAATTAGAAAAAATAGTTGAAGTAGTACATGGGCAAGCCCCAGAATTTTTACGCGTAGTGGAAAATGACACAGAGTTTTATGTGCCTGCCTTAACCGGGCAAAAAACCGGTTGGTTTTATGATCACCGTGACAATCGCCAACGTTTAAATCAATTAGCAAAAGGTAAACGCGTATTAGATGTATTTAGTTATATGGGCGGTTGGGGTATTCAAGCTTTGAAACACGACGCTAAAGCAGTGGTTAGTATTGATAGTTCAGCTACCGCGATTGCCCAGCAAATTGAAAATGCCAAGCAAAATGGTGTAGCCGATAGATTAACGACAATAACAGCCGATGCGTTTGAATATCTTACAGAATTAAAATCGCAAAATGAAAAGTTTGATGTGATTGTGTTAGACCCACCTGCGTTAATAAAACGCCGTAAAGATTTACACGCTGGCATGCAAGCATATTTTCACTTAAACAAAACCGCTTTAGAATTATTAGCGCCGGGCGGTTTATTAGTTTCTGCCTCTTGCTCACACCATTTACAACCCCAGGAATTAGCGCAAATTATCCAACAAGTTTCTGAAAAAGCCCGCCGCCCTGCTCGCTTAATTGCTGAAGGGCATCAAGGTATGGATCATCCGGTGCACATGTCGATTCCCGAAACTCAATATTTAAAAGCATTTTTTGTGGTGGTTTAATCTATTAAAAATAATGATGAAGGAAAGTCATGCACTCGATTAAAGAAATAAGGGCAATCAGTAAATTAAAAAGCGGTATTCCTTTTAAACTTCCTTCACAAGGAAGAATTTTTTTTCATATAGAGCAAATTAGAAATCTTTCCTCAATAGTAAATTGCGCTGATATTTTAGAAGGTGTTCTCGCAGGATATTATGATTTTGAACAAATACCCCAGACAGATTATCCTCTCGATAGATGCTATCATCCTAACCAATTAAAATGGTCAACAGTAATATATGAACTATTTCAGGATCCTAGTCATGATAAGAGTTTTCTTGGTGAATGTTTGCTCCTTTCTTGTACTGATGATGTTAGTAGATTTGAGAAATTTAAAGAATATCGTACTATAATCCATAAGTTTCCCTTAGTTCGTTGGGTAGAATTCTGGATTGCTATCGGATGTAAAAATTTGCCAACTGCATACTTTAATTTTATCGAAAACACTCCGGCTGGCAATATTGGAGAAAGAGAGTTTTTCTCTTTATCAAATTGCTTAATGTGGGGCATTATTTCTGCTAATCTGGAAGTAGTAAAACAATTATTATCAGAAAAATATAGAAATAATTTTAATTCAGAGACTTGGTGTAGAACTCGACATCATATATTTGATTGCGCCGCAAAATCGGTAGTGGCCTTACTCAAAGCAAACTCAATAGTCAATAGAGCACCAGTCATCCAATTCTTACTGGATAGTAACAACTGGTTCTATCAAGAGTTTAAGATGTACTTAGACTCAAGGAGAGCAAATATTCCTTTGAATACTCGATCATTCTTAGAAACGATAGAAACAGCTCAAAATTAAAAAGAAAATAAACTTGCCATACGTTGAAACCTTACGCGCGCCTGTTAGCCACTTTATGTTTGTGGTGGGTTTTTAAATCAACTGCGACAAAAAAGTCCGCATGGAAACAATACGCGGTTCATTCAAAGCAAAACAATCCTGTGCGACATATGGCAAATCAAAAGCTAGTTGTAATACGTGCTGAGGTTTTATTTGTTCTTTGAAAAGAGTTAAAGTTTTACTGAGTGGTTCATTCACACTGGCTTTAACTTCCACCATTAACCAAGGTGTGCCATCTTGCGTGACTAAAAAATCAACTTCACGTTTTTCTTTATCACGCAAAAAATATAAATCAAATTTACCTAACCCGGTATCCGTCCAAAAGTGCACTGCTTTTAAGAGTTGACTGGCTACGAAATTTTCTACCTTGGCGCCATAATCTTGAATGACTGACCAATCCGTTAAATAAATTTTTGGCTCTTTGAGCAAAGAACGCGTCACATTTTTTGTCCAAGGTTTAATAGTAAAGCAATAGTAAAATGACTCTAGCGTTTTAATCCATCTCCGTATCGTCGGATCTGAAACACGCACTTTTTTAGCCAAATTGCTGTAACTTACTAATTGCCCAGCTTGATTTTTCAAAACTTCAGCTAATACTTCTAGCTGCGCAAGTTCTTGAATACTGGCTAACTCACGAATATCTTCTTTAAATAATTGTTCTTGTCGCAAATTCTGCCAACGATTATAAAAAAGTTTATCTTGTTTTAAGAAAGGCTCAGGGAATCCACCAAAATTAAATAAATTATCCCAATCGGTCTCACTGATTTTTTGAGGAGGAGAATAAAGTTGCTTAGACCATTCTGGACGAAGAATTTCAGCAACGGATAAGGGATGAATCCGATAAAGAAAATATCGCCCCATTAAACTATCACCGCCTCTGCGAAATACATTCAAGCGTGAACTACCTGTCACTAGCATATGCAACTTACTTTTATATTGATCATAAAAACCTTTTAGAAAAATTTTCCATTTTTTATATTTGTGAATTTCATCAAACGCTATTAAAGGTTTTGTGTCTAACACAACATCCATAGGTAGATCAGCTAATAAATTACCAAAATCCCCTAATAACTTTTCACGATCGGCTAAATTGTCCCAATTAAAATAACGAAAATAGTGGGCTAACTCTTCGGATTGTTCCGTCAGAGTGGTTTTGCCCACTTGGCGAGGCCCGCATAAAAAAGCCATTTGCTGATAACTAGCAAAGTGATCTTGTAAAATATTTTGATAAATTCGTTTCATAAATGGTATTTGAAAGTAGGCGTAATTCTGACTAAAATAACATACATATTAAAATAGTCAAGACTAAAATAATATGCTCGTTATTTTAGTCAGGATTTATATAGCAAATTCGGCCATTACTGGTGCATGGTCAGAGGGTCGTTCCCAGCCACGGGGAACTTTGTCGATGATGACTTGTTTACACGTTTTGGCTAATGCTTCAGTGACGAGAATATGATCGATGCGTAAACCTAAATTGCGACGAAAACCCGCCGCCCGATAATCCCACCAACTAAAACTTTTTTCTGGTTGGGCAAATAAACGAAAGCTATCTGTTAAACCGGCTGAACATAATTTTTGTAAGGCCATTCGTTCTGGTTCACTGCATAACACTTGGCCTTCCCACAAAACGGGATCGTGCACATCTTCATCGCCAGGTGCAATATTAAAATCGCCTAATATCACTAATTTAGGATAACGCGCAATTTGCTCAGTTAAGTAAGCGTGCAAATGTTCTAACCAGGTTAATTTATAATGATATTTATCTGAATCGACGCTTTGGCCATTTGGCACATAGACATTGATCACGCGAATATCGTTGATAGTGGCGGCCAATACACGTTGCTGTTCATCGACATAATTAGCTATCCCTTTTGCCATTTCTGTGCTTGCTATTTTACTTAAAATAGCCACGCCATTATAAGTTTTTTGCCCGCTAAAAATAGCTTGATAACCGGCTGCATTAATTTCACTTAAGGGAAATTTTTCATCCACTAATTTAATTTCTTGCAAGGCTAATACATCAGGTTGATGCGTCTCTAACCACTGTAAAACATGGGGTAAACGCACATTCAGTGAATTGACATTCCAAGTCGCTATGTTCATGGCGTAAGCGTATTAGGATTAGGTGTAACGTTAGGCGTCACCGTTGAGGGCGTTGGCGTAGTTGACTTATTAACCCGATTACCCGGTTGATAATTAGTAAAATTAACCGTGTCACTCGTTGCTAAAATATTATAAGGCGTAGCACTATCAATAATTTGCACTTGTAAACTGACTTGACCAATCGGAATATCATTGTGATCATTATCAACACGTAACTCAAAACTAATTTGTTGATTGCCAGAAACCGGCACGGGTGTACCAGCAAAAGGGGCACCATTCACTAATAACATGGCTTTTGCTCCAGCTTTAGGATCTACATTCTTCACGCTTGCAGTCACATTTAATAAGGTTTGGGCTTGCGACCAAGTCGCATTATTTGTTGGGTTAATAATGTTTACGGTAGGCGCCAGCACCGGTGCAGTTGTTGCATTATCACTGCTCGCAGCAGATGGCGCAGAACTCGCAGGTGCGGGCAAACTAACTTGGCTTAAATTATCTGGTAATTGAACTTGGGTTGAATTCGGTGAAGGTGTATCGGAAAACACTAGGTTACCGTTGGCATCGCGGTGTTGGTAGACATCGGCATTAATATTTATTGTTACCAGTAAACTAAAAACTAAAATAAGTATTTTTGCCATGATGTTTGCTCCTTTTTGAAAAATCCCCCTAACCCCCTTTTTCAAAGGGGGGATCTCTTTAGTTCTCCCCCTTTGAAAAAGGGGGCCGGGGGGATTTTATAGTATTAAACTTACTTTACAAACTAAAATACATTTCAAACTCTACCGGATGAGTTGCCATACGGAAACGCGCAACTTCCTGCATTTTCAAGTTAATATAACTATCAATTACATCATTGGTAAAAACTCCACCTTGCAATAAGAATTCACGATCTTTATCCAATGCTTCTAAAGCTTGATCTAATGAATGACAAACTGTCGGTATTTTTTTAGCTTCTTTTTCTGATAAGTGATACAAATCTTTTTCCATCGGTTCACCTGGATGGATTTTTTTCTTAATGCCATCAAGTCCTGCCATCATCATAGCACTGAACGCAAAATAAGGGTTAGCGGTTGGATCAGGAAAACGCACTTCAATACGCGCACCTTTAGGATTACTAACAAAAGGCACGCGAATAGAAGCTGAACGATTACGTCCAGAATAGGCCAACATAACCGGCGCTTCAAAACCAGGCACTAAACGTTTATAGCTATTAGTTCCAGGGTTCGTGAAAGCATTTAAAGCGCGTGCATGTTTAATAATACCGCCAATATAATATAAAGCTTCTTTGGATAACCCTGCGTATTCTTTACCAGAGAAAATATTTTTACCATTTTTTGATAGCGATTGATGGCAATGCATACCACTACCATTATCACCCACTAATGGCTTTGGCATAAAAGTTGCGGTCTTGCCATAAAGATGCGCGACATTATGTACCACATATTTTAATATTTGCACTTCATCAGCTTTTTTCAATAACGTATTAAAACGCGTGGCAATTTCATTTTGGTTTGCAGTTGCTACTTCATGATGATGAGCTTCAATCACTAAACCCATTTCTGCCATAATTTCACACATTTCACTGCGGATATCTTGTGAAGAATCCACTGGTGGCACAGGGAAATACCCCCCTTTCACACCCGGACGATGGCCGGTATTACCATCTTCATAATCAGCCACGGAATTCCAAGCACCTTCAGATGAATCAATATGATAAGCCGCTGTATGCATATCTACTTTCCAACGTACATCATCAAAAATAAAAAATTCAGGTTCTGGGCCAAAATAAGCGGTATCGGCAATACCTGTGCTTTGCAAATATTTTTCTGCGCGTTTGGCTAATGAACGGGGGTCGCGTTCATAATCTTTCATAGTAGATGGTTCAACAATATCACAACGCAAAATTAAAGTGCTGGCTTCATAAAAGGGATCCATTAAAGCTGTGCCTGGATCTGGCATTAAAATCATGTCTGATTCATTAATATCTTTCCAACCTGCAATTGATGATCCATCAAACATTTTTCCATCTTGAAAAAAATCTTTATCAGCGACACTGGCTGGAATAGTAACGTGTTGTTCTTTTCCTTTGGTATCGGTAAAACGTAAATCGATATATTGAACTTCATTTTCTTTAATTAATTTCATCACATGACTGACTGACATAGGGCAAGCTCCTGTGCTTTAACTTAAGTAGTGGTTGGAAGGTGAGTGTACTTTTTTAAAAACGGGGGGAAGTACCGAAAGATTTTACAGAATTAATTGTTGATTAGCTAGAGGGACATTCAAATAAACACTAATTTAACATTTGCAATATACTCTACATGACTTAAGACCCGTTTATATTGATCAGCTAATTTGCTAATATCGCCTTCTTGGCATACTAAACTATGCGGCAATTCAACTTCTATAGCCATTTTACCCATTAAATAATCTAAGCGAATCATCCCGTGCGATTCAAAACCGGGTAAATTATTCCAAGCTTTTAATAAAACTGGCATCAATTCTTCACGCAAGGGTAAACGGCTGGTGGAAGAATAAGCTTCATCATTTTCCGAATCAATGTGTACGGTAATATCTTCAATCGAATCTATCGTTTGTTTTAATAACTCCATCACCCGTTCGCTAATATGATGCCCTTCTGACACGGTAATGGCAGGATTAACAATAATATGTAGATCAATGAGAACTCGGCCTGCCATGCGCCGAGTGCGTAATTCATGAATAGCTTTAACGCCTGGTACGGTAAAAATCGCTTTTCGTATGCTATCTAAAGTGTCATCATCGACTCCCCTATCCACTAATTCGCTTAAATTTTGCCAACCAATTTCTCCGCCCATTTTAACGATTAAAAACCCCACAATAATCGCGGCTATAGCATCTAAATAAACAAAACCTAAGAGACTCCCTACAATACCCGCTAATACGACTAAAGACGATGCCGCATCGCTGCGGCTATGTAAGGCATTCGCAATTAATAAATCGGATTTAAGGCGTTTGCCAACTGCGCGCATATAACGAAACATGATTTCATTGATAACAACTGAGAATAAGGCTATCCATAACACGAATAAATCAGGAGCACTCGCGATTTGATGATTCCATAAACGTTCACTCGCATCGAAAATAATCCCTAAACCCACTAAAATAAGAAACACCGATAAGCCTAAACTGGCGGCGGTTTCAATACGTGCATGGCCATAAGGATGATCAGCATCTGCGTGTTGTGAGCCAAATTTTGCCGCCAATAATACTAAGGCATCAGCCAACAAATCAGCAAAAGAGTGAACACCATCAGCTAATAAAGCATGTGACTTACCTACATAACCAAACACGATTTTACTGATTGCTAAACCAATATGCACTACCACACCCAAGAGAGTCATTCTCTTTACCGCTTGATAACGTTCAGTCATAAGTTAATTCTCCAGCAAAAATATAGTAAATTATGCACAATTTGTGGTAAGCTTTACCATCCATGTGAGATAGTAAATTATGCAAGCACTTTACCCTTCCATTAAACCTTATGCAAGCCATATGATTCCAGTAGATGATGTTCATACTCTCTATGTGGAAGAATCGGGCGAAGTAGACGGTATACCCGTTATAGTTGTGCATGGCGGCCCTGGCGCTGGCAGCCATCCTGAACAACGGCGTTTTTTTGATCCAAGTAAATACCGTATTATATTATTTGATCAAAGAGGCTGTGGTCAATCAACTCCTTTAGGTGAGTTAACCAATAACACTACAACGCATTTAATTGCTGATATGGAAATTATTCGGGAAAAATTAGGCATTGAAAAGTGGATGTTATTTGGTGGCTCATGGGGTGCGGCTTTAAGTTTGTTGTACGCGCAAGCATATCCACAACGGGTGGAATATTTATTATTACGCAGTGTATTATTAGCGCGAGAAGCTGATCGAGATTGGTTTTTTAAAGATGGCGCCAATCGAATTTTTCCCCTAGCCTGGCGGGAATTTTTAAAACCCATTCCACGCGCTGAACAAAAAGATGTATTAGCTGCTTATAATAGATTATTAAGAGATGATAACGACTTTACCCGCATGGCCGCAGCGAAAGCTTGGTCTGCTTGGCATCGGAGTTGTGCAACCATGCACCCTCCTAGCCATCGACAAGAACAAATACATGCTACCTTACGGCTAGCTTGTATTGAATCTCATTATTTTATCAACAATTGTTTTATTGAAGAAAACCAAATCTTTAATAATATACGGTTGATGAATCATATTCCTGGACTCATCATTCATGGACGCTATGATATAATCTGTACTTTAAGCAATGCAGTTGAATTAAACGAAAGATGGACTCGTTCTAAGTTAGAAATTATTCGTGAAGCCGGACACGCTAGCTCTGAGCCTTCTTTATGCGATGCTTTAATTCGTGCTACTAATGCCTATGCGAAAACCGGTAAAGTACTGGGTTAACAGGGAGTTTGAATGCGTTTTATAACCTTTAAGTTATGGCTTATCCTCGTGGTTTTATTTACCAGCTTTAGTGTTTTTGCCGATGATGAGAATGATTTTCAACTTCCTAACCCTGATCCTTATGAACATTACAATCGCAATACTTATCGCTTAAATAATAAATTCGATAAAGCCGTTTTAAAACCTGTGGCAACAGCCTATAACAATTACATTCCTTATCCTGTACGCAACAGTGTCGGTAACTTTTTTTCTAACCTAGGTGAAGTTTCAGATATTAGTAATGATGTTTTACAAGCGAATGTCTATTGGACCTTTAACGATAGCTGGCGCTTTTTAATTAACTCAACAATTGGGATTGGCGGTTTATTTGATGTGGCAAGTAAAATTGGTTTACTTGCTCATCAAAATAGTTTTGGTTTAACCTTATCCGCTTGGGGTGCAAAACCAGCGCCTTATTTCATTTTGCCGGTATTAGGCCCCACCACCCTCGCCGATACTTTAGGCATGCCAGCAAATTACTTTACCAGTGTATGGTATTTTTTCCCACAACCTGTGTGGGTTGACATCGCTTCCTTTACCCTCAATGGCATTAATTCGCGTGCGAGTTTATTACAACATGAAAATGTCACTTCATCGATAGCGCTTGACCCTTATGTATTAATGCGTTCAGCGTATATACAATATCGCCAACAACAAGTTTTGATTAACCAAAACCCAGAAATTTTGATCAATGCCAATAATCAATTGCCATATGATGATGCCGATGCCAACGATAGCAACAATTAATGTGTCGTAGTAGAGGCGGGTTGCGCTGTTTGTTGGGCTAATTGCTGAGCGTAAATCGCATCAAAATTAATAGGTGCTAAATATAAGGCTGGGAAACCACCATCCGTGACTAAACGGGTAATCAATTCGCGCGCATAAGGAAATAAAATATTCGGACATAAAGCCCCTAATACTTGTTGCAAATCTTTTTCTGAAAAATCTTTGGTTAAAAAAATACCAGCTTGCTTAACTTCCACGACAAACAATACTTTTTCAGCTTTTTTCGCGGTAGCTGTTAAACGTAATACCACTTCATGTAGATTATCTTCTAATTTCTCAGCTTTAGAATTAATCTCTAAATTAATTTCCGGTTTCCATTCTTCTTTAAACACGGCTGGCGTATTCGGTGCTTCAAATGAAACATCTTTAACATATAAACGTTGAATTGCGAATTCTGGGTTTGTATCTGCCATTTTTTTCTCCAAGTTAAAAATTCCGCCGTCGTTCCCGCGAAAGCGGGAATCCAGCATTAAATAATTCTTTTCATTATTTCAACAAAATATCTATCTTCCCTTCCGCATCTTGCGCATGCAACTCATCACAACCACCAATATGTTTACCATCAATAAAAATTTGTGGTACTGTTGTGCGCTTGCTACGCGCTTCCATTTCTGGGCGTAATTCGGGATGATCTGCTACATTATATTCAATCAACGTTACACCCTTGCCTTCTAAAAGTTTTCGGGCTTTAATACAATAAGGGCAGGTAGGTTTAAAATAAAATTCGACTTTTGCGGCCATATTAATCTCTCTATGTTATCAATCCCCTCTCCCGCTTGCGGGAGAGGGTTAGGGTGAGGGTTTTCAAATGTACTATTTCACCACCGGTAAATGCTCGGCTTTCCAACTTGCTATTCCACCACTCAAATAATAAACTGCACTAAAACCTTGTTTGACTAAGTTGGCAGCTAAAGCCGGCGACTGCATACCATTACTACAAACTAAAATAATGGCTAAGCCTTTTCTATCTATCAAACGTTTGTTATCACTCAATTCACTCGGTAACACATGAATGGCATTTAAAATATGACCTTCTTTGTAAGCATTAATTTCGCGTACATCCACCACTAAGGCATTTTCACGATTAATTAACTGCACCGCTTGCTGCGAAGAAATTTTCTTAACGCCTCGTGCACTGCCCTTAGTTTCAAGGTAAATTACTGCAATAACTAATAGTATAAAAGCGCCACTTAAAGCCCAATGGTGTAACAGAAATAAAATAATATCGTTCATATCGCCTCACTCAATTTTGGGCAACAGTATACCTTACATAGCTATAAAGCGCCAAATCTTGTAAAATCACTAATAATGCCCCTTCTCCCCACGCAGTGGGGAGAAGGTTGGGATGAGGGGCTTACGTTTAAAAACCCTCACCCTAACCCTCTCCCGCAAGCGGGAGAGGGGATCATAACGTTATAATTAATTGGAGATATCGTAAACATGAACTTAGCTCACCGCCCGTATTTACTGTTAATTTTTGATGGCTTTGGTTACCGCGAAGAGCGTGACGGTAATGCTATCGCACAAGCGAATACTCCCACCTGGGATAAACTGTGGCAAACTTGCCCTCATACCTTAATTTCCGGTTCTGGCCATGATGTCGGCTTACCAGCTGGACAAATGGGTAATTCTGAAGTGGGCCATTTAAACATGGGCGCCGGACGCATGGTGGCACAAGAATTAGGCCGGGTTAGTATGGAAATTGAAGATGGTAAATTTTTTACCAATCCAATTTTCACTGATGCTATCGACGCAGCCATTAAACATAATAGCACAGTACACATTTTAGGCTTGTTATCAGATGGCGGCGTGCATAGCCACGATAGCCATATTCACGCAATGGTAGAACTCGCGGTTAAACGCGGCGCTAAGCAAGTTTATGTACATGCTTTTTTAGATGGACGTGATACTCCCCCTAAAAGTGCAGCGATTTATTTGCAAGCTTTAGAAGCAAAATGTAAAGCTCTTGGCAAAGGTAAAATTGCCTCTATTTGTGGGCGCTATTACGCGATGGATCGCGATAATCGTTGGGATCGTGTGCAATTAGCCTATGACATGTTAACCTTAGGTAAAAGTGAATTTCATGCGACCAGTGCTGAGCTTGGCCTCGAATTGGCTTATGCTCGCAATGAAAATGATGAATTCGTTAAACCCACTTGTATTTATCAAACTGGCGAGCAACCCATCACTATCAATGATAATGATGTAATTATTTTCATGAACTTTCGAGCCGATCGCGCGCGACAATTAAGCCGGGCGTTGACCGATCCCCACTTTACCGATTTTGTGCGCGCTAAACGCCCCCTGCTCGCCGATTTTGTCACCTTAACAGAATATGCCGCTGATATTAATGCGCATGTGGCTTATCGATCTGAAGAGTTAAAAAATGTCTTAGGTGAATATTTAGCTAACCTAGGCTTAAAACAATTACGCATTGCGGAAACTGAAAAATATGCGCACGTCACCTTTTTCTTTAATGGCGGCAGAGAAACACCCTTTGCTGGTGAAGATCGCATTTTAGTGCCTTCACCAAAAGTCGCTACTTATGATTTAAAACCCGAAATGAGTGCACCTGAATTAACCGATAAGTTAGTTGCCGCGATTGAATCCGGGAAATATGATGTCATTATTTGTAACTATGCCAATGCTGATATGGTGGGTCACAGTGGCAAATTAGACGCCGCCATTAAAGCCATTGAAGCGCTCGATCAAAGCTTAGCAAGACTGGTGCCAGCATTACAAAAAGTCGGTGGAGAAATGTTAGTCACTGCCGATCATGGCAATGCTGAAGAAATGTTTGATCCAGAAACACACCAAGCCCACACAGCTCATACTACTGAACCTGTGCCTTTGCTGTATATGGGCCGCCCAGCAGAATTTACCCATGATAAAGGCGCATTATGTGATGTTACCCCGACTTTACTGACTATTATGGGCTTAAAACAACCTAGCGAAATGACGGGAAAGTCGTTGATTAAAGTCAGCTGATGGTGTAAAATCCCCCATCATGTGGTGTAAAATCCACCACATGATGGGGGATTTTACACCATGTATGAACGACATATTGAACCAAAATTGCTAATGGCGATGACGGATACGCCCGTTATTTTATTAAATGGCGCTAGGCAAACTGGCAAAAGCACCTTAGCTAAAATATTAGCGGAAAACCTACCCAACACTAAATATTATAATCTTGATAATCTAGTCGATTTAGCGGCAGTGCAAACTGATCCCGAAAATTTTGTTAATCACCCTGAAACTACTTTAATTATTGACGAAGTTCAAAAAGCCCCTGAACTTTTTCTAGCAATTAAACAAACCGTGGATGAAAATCGTCGTCCTGGTCGTTTTTTATTAACAGGTTCGACAAATATTTTTTTGCTACCTCAAATTAGTGAATCATTAGCAGGGCGCATGGAAATCATTTCATTTTGGCCTTTATCACAAGGAGAAATTAAAAATTCTCCAGAAAATTTTATCGATAATTTATTTGCCGACGAATTTAATACATTATCACCAGAAGTATTAGCACGCGAAGAATTAATCACTGCTATTATTCGAGGCGGGTATCCCGAACCATTAACCCGTTCTACCCCAGCACGTCGTAAAGCTTGGTTTAATTCTTATATTACAGCTATTCTACAACGCGATATTCGTGATTATAGCCAGATTGAAGCTCTCAGTGCTTTACCTCGCTTGTTAGCTTTATTAGCAGCGCGTTCAGCTTCATTGATGAATTATGCTGAATTATCGCGTAGTAGTGGCATCCCACAAACAACTTTAGTACGCTATATCACTTTGTTAAAAGCCACTTTTTTAGTCCATGAAGTATTACCATGGAGCGGTAACTTTAGTAAACGTTTAGTAAAATCACCCAAAGTATATTTAAATGATACGGGCTTAATGACCCATTTATTAGGAGTGGATTTAAAACATTTGCTAGACGATCCTAATCATCTTGGCAACTTGTTAGAAAACTTTGTGGTAAACGAATTAAAAAAACAAATGGAATGGAATGAAACTATAGTTACCATGTTACATTATCGCAGCCAAGGCGGACAAGAAATTGATATTATTTTAGAAAATATGGCGGGTCAATGTGTAGGCATTGAAGTCAAAGCCAGCGGCATATTAACTAAAAAAGATTTTGCTATCTTAAGTTCATTTGCCGAAGAGTTAGGCGAAAAATTTATCCGTGGCATTGTGCTTTATACAGGAGATAAATTCTTGTCCTTTGGAGAAAATTTATATGCAGTGCCAATTACAGCATTATGGGGCTCCAAAATATGATCTTACAAAAGCTGCTTATTTTACTCATTTTTCTATTTGCCAATAGCCTGGTGCAAGCCGCTCCGCAATCGCCACAATTGCAAAAACAAAACCAAAAATTAAAACAATTAAATCAACAAATCACCAGCGCCCAAACCACTTTACAAACGACCCAGCAATCGGCTGCACAGTTGAGCGATCAATTAAAAGCTGCGGAAAAAAATATTGGCGATTTATCTATTAAAATTGCCGCTTTAACAAAACAAGTTAATACGCAAAAACAACAACTAGCTCCTCTGCAAAAACAGCAGCAACAATTAGCCAAGCAACTAGCCACTCAACGCGCGAGCCTAGCCGCTATTTTACGCAGCGCTTATCAAACCCATCAAGAAACCTATTTAAAATTATTACTAAACCAAACTGATCCAGAACAATTTAGCCGCATGATGCACTATTATCACTATTATAGCAGTGCAAAAATAACTTTAATTAATCAGGTCAATACAACCTTAACCCAATTAGTAGAAACTCAAAATCAAATTCAAACTAATATTGCGACGTTAAATTCTTTGCAACAACAAAAAATAGCGGAACAACAACAATTAAAACAAGCCCAACAAGCGCGTAAATCCACCTTATTACAAGTTAAAAGCAAAATTCAAACGCAACAACAAAAACTTAACCAACTGAAAGAAAATAAAGCCACCCTCCAAACTTTAATTGACCACTTAAGTCAAACCGAATTTTTAAATACCATAGAATTCGCTAAATTAAAAGGTCGCTTACCGTGGCCCGTTGCCGGTCGCATCAGCCAAGCCTTTGGCAGTAAACAACTACCTCAAAGCTTACCTTCTCAAGGGGTATTTATCAGCGCGAAAGCGGATAGCCCTGTGAATGTCATTGCTCCTGGTAAAGTCGTGTTTGCCGATTGGTTAAAAGGCTTTGGCTTATTAATTATTGTCGATCATGGCAAAGGTTATATGACCCTCTATGCGCATTGCAACAGCTTACTTAAAAAAGTCGGTGACACCGTGACAGCTGTAACACCGATTGCCACCGCTGGTGATAGTGGTGGCATCGATTCACAAGGCATATTATTTCAAATTCGAAAAGCCGGTAAGCCGTTAAATCCCAGCGCGTGGTGCAAGGGCAGGCCTTAATTTATAATATTTTATATTTCGCAAGCGCTTCTTTGGTAAAATACACACCTGTTCCTACTGCTGCAGGGTTGCTGGAGACATATTGTCCTTGCTTAAGTTCAAATGGATAGACAAAAATTTCTTCCGGAAATAAAATCATATGTTCAAGCCATTTTCCGGCCATACAAGCTGGTAAAACACTAGCTGAAATTTCCATCATGAGATGACTGCAAAGTGCTAAGCCAGCGTTTTGAACTAATTTAGCAATTTCCAAAAATTGCGTAATACCACCGCAGCGACCAATATCAGGTTGAATAAAGTAAGCCGCTTTTTTTCTACATAGATTGCTAAATTGATCCATGTAATAAAGATTTTCTCCCGCGGCGATAGGTATGGAAATTTGTTTTGCTAACATAGCCATGCCATCAATTGCATCTCGTGGTAATGGTTCTTCAATCCATATAATATTATTTTGTTGTAATATAGGTAGAATCGCACAGATCCTAGTGAGATCTGATTTTTCATTGGCATCAACCATTAAGATACAGTCTGCAGGCATAGAGTTACGTAGTAAATTAATGCGTTCAGCATCTTGGGGGCCTCCTATTTTGAATTTATACGCTTTAACACCGCGATCATAATACCATTTGCATTCTTGCAGAAGTTCATCATGACTAAAACCTAACCATCCTCCACTACCATACACTTGAAGGCTAGGTTGTTTATATTCCAATAATTGAATTAGAGGCAGATGATGAGATTTTGCGGTAATATCCCAGCAGGCGATATCAATGGCTGAAATGGCAAAGTTAGCTAGTGTTTGAGGGTTCGCAAATGATTGTGCTAACAATAAAGCCGTGACAGTTCTAGTATCTTGACCTACTGCAGCAGGAATAATATGATGTTGGATAAGCGCTAATAATTTTCCACCTTCTTCACCAAAACCATGCGTGTAACCAAATCCCTCCAAACCTTCTTGAGTATAAACAGTAATGATCAAGCAGGTAACATGTTCTAAATATTTACCATTTCCTAAAGGGGATTTTTTTTGTATAGGAAATTTGACTATGGCTGCATCAATATCTTTTATAATAATTCCAGTTTTATTTTTTTGCTTCAAAGAAAACTCCTAATCATTGAAAAACACCATATAAAATTTTTTCCATTTCAAGTTATCAATTTTAGTGTCGGAAATATTGGAAATAAGCTTATTTTACGCCTAGATTCCCGCCTTCGCGAGGACGACGGCTTCCCAAAAATATTCTCTGATGTTCCAACACGGGCATTGAAGCTCGTAATTTATGCAGAGACTCAAGGTCGATAGTGGCATAAATAATACCAGGTTCGGTGCCAGCTTTTTTGGCGATGATATCACCCCACGGCCCAACAATAAGCGAATTGCCATAGGTTTTGCGGCCATTAGAATGAGTGCCACCTTGGCAAGCGCCAATAACATAGGATAAATTTTCTACCGCGCGGGCGCGGGTTAATAATTCCCAGTGTGCTTCTCCGGTTTTTGCGGTAAACGCTGAGGGTAACACCATAATTTCCGCACCAGCATTAGCAAGGCAACGAAATAATTCGGGAAAGCGAATGTCGTAACAAACCGCGAGGCCTAGTTTACCAACAGGGCTATCCACTACCACTATTTCACTACCAGGCTCAGTCGTAGCGGATTCTTGATAAGTTTCTTGTTCGGCAACTGTCACATCAAATAAATGAATTTTGTCGTAACGTGCAGCTAATTGGCCTTGATGAGTAAACACTAAACTCGCAGCCCGCACTTTTTGAGGATCGTCACACGCAAGTGGAATAGTGCCGCCAACAATCCAGATATTATTTTCACGCGCTAAATTTGCCAAACTCGTTTGAATTTTCCCCTGGCCCAGATTTTCTCGCACTGTTATTTTATCAGCAGCTTGGGTTCCCATGATAGCAAACATTTCAGGTAGTACTGCTAAAGCGGCGCCATGAGATGCAGCTTCGCGAATAAACCCAGCCGCAATAGCCAGATTTTCATCGACATCATGGCTGGAACACATTTGAATGGCAGCTATTTTCATTGTTTTGAATAAAATTCCTCGGCGCGCTTGCGTAATTCGTCGGGCGCAACATCTTCAATGTGCGTACCAATCCACCATTGATTACCAGCAAAATCTTTCACACCGGCATTGCGATCACCATAGAACATATCCATGGGTTCCATAAGAGATTCAGCACCCGCTTTAAGCGCTTTTTTATAAGTGACATCCGTATCAGGGAAATACACATAAAGTGCGCAAGGCATCGCTTTGTGTTCAGCCTTGGCCATACCCACCATTAACATTGAATTGCCGATTTTTAGTTCTGCATGTGGGATAGTGCCATTTGGTCCTTGTATTGCAAAGATAGTTTTGGCATCGAAAGCATGCTCTAAAAATTTAATTAATTTAGCCACATCGTCAACAATAATATAAGGGGTGATGGTATGGTAACCATCTGGGATAGGCTTCACATTGCTCATGATATTCTCCAGTTTGTTAATAAGTAGTTTATTGCGGATGACCTACTTCAGGTCATATACTTCAGATTACCCGCAATAGCATTAATTATACTTTCTTAAGGCAAAACCCACTAATGGATCTAATACTCGATATTGATTTTCCATCACACCTGATAACATTAAATCCACTTTTTTAATTTGGTAGACCATATCTTTATCAATTAGCGATTTTAAGCCCGTTTTAACACTAGATGTGGATAAACCAACCAATTGTAAAAACTGATTACTTGTGGGTTCGGTAGTTGGGTTAACCGCTAAGGCTTGCAATAATTTTTGTTGATTAGTGGTTAAGGCTTCAATTTCTGCCACTAACCGACGTTTTTCCGTTTCATAACAATTATTCCAAGCATTTACTACATTTTCTATAGTAGGCTTATTGTCTGACTTCCATAATTCATTACAAAGTAAATTAACATAAAAAGGATGTAATTCGGTTAGAAGTAAAATCCTATCTAAAGTTAAATTATCAAGCTTAGTACGCCATTTGCTAAGAGCTGCTTTTTGTATATAGGGTTGATAATCTATTGCTGACATACGATCTAACAACATTTTGTCACACAACATATACAAAGGTTTTGATTTATCATCAAATAATTCTAATAACATTTTGCGATTGCTACCTGAGAAAATAAACACGACTTTATCAGTTTCTTGAGCTACATGACGAATCGCACCTTGAATAGCCTTGGAACTAGAGCTTGAAGCAATATCTTGAAATTCATCGATAAAAATAATAACTTTTTGCTTTTGAGCGGTCGCTAATTTAACCAAAGCCTGCAGTGAATCAAGGATTTGCTCTACCGCATCGGTCTTTTCATTATTAAAAGCAGATTCGATACTAAACCCACCGATATTTAAGCCTACTTTAAAATTAGTAAAATATTTCTGAATTTTACTTAAGGCTTTTTGATCAACCGTCATTAGTTTAGTCAGTGCTTGACTAACACCTGATAAAATTCTTTTCGTTACTGCCTGATCGTCATAGGCTAAAAACAAATCTATTGAAGCAAAAGGGATTTTGAGTTCATTGATAACTTGGCTCACTAAGCTTGATTTTCCATAACGACGTGGTGAAATTAAAACCACATGACGGCCTAACTCAATATTTCTGGACAATTCTGTCCGTTCTTTTAAACGGTTACAAAAGCGATCGCCTACAGCTAGTTTAGCGGGAAAATAGTCTTTACTCATTACGGGCTCCATACTTCAGGTCATATACTTCATATCATATACTTCAGGTGACCCGCAGTCAAGTTTAAGTACCCATTTCTGCCAGCAAATCTGCTTGATACTCGCGGTTTAAGGCATTAACGATGTCATCTAAATCGCCTTCCATAATATCCGGCAATTTATAAAGCGTTAAGTTAATTCGGTGATCAGTCACGCGCCCTTGCGAGTAATTGTAAGTGCGAATGCGTTCTGAGCGATCGCCAGTTCCGACTAAATTACGCCGCGTTTCAGCATGTTGCGCGCGTTGTTTTTCTTGCTCAGCTGATAATAAGCGTGCTTGCAATAAGCTCATAGCACGTGAACGATTTTTGTGTTGCGAGCGTTCATCTTGGCATTCTACTACAGTGCCAGTTGGTATATGGGTGATACGAATTGCTGAATCGGTTTTATTGACGTGTTGTCCACCGGCACCTGAGGCCCGATAAGTGTCAATACGTAAATCAGCAGGGTTAATGTCGATGGAATCGACTTCTTCGACTTCCGGTAAAATGGCCACTGTACACGTAGAGGTATGCACGCGTCCTTGCGCTTCAGTTTCAGGCACACGCTGTACACGATGAGCGCCCGACTCAAACTTTAAATGTGAATAAACATTGCTACCAACAATCCGCGCAGTAATTTCTTTATAACCGCCATGCTCGCCCCTATTTTCATTAACAATTTCAACTTGCCAACGCATTTTTTCCGCATAGCGTGAATACATGCGAAACATATCGCCGGCAAAAATAGCGGATTCATCTCCCCCCGCTGCGGCGCGAATTTCGATAAAAATATTGCGTCCATCGTTAGGATCTTGTGGTAATAATAATACTTGCAATTCATTTTCTATCTTAATAATATCTTCTTTCGCTTGTAACCATTCGGCTTCA